>ERZ1643246.26-NODE-26-length-217811-cov-21.136129_pt1 | contig 217811 bp, 230 predicted proteins | sample MGYA00579265_ERZ1643246 | MGnify/ENA primary metagenome ERZ1643246 (study PRJEB29033, sample SAMEA4952261) | chicken gut metagenome | biome: Broiler Chicken; feature: Gastrointestinal Tract; material: Caecum | place: Ireland | collected 2018 | study: Broiler... | reverse complement strand
CAGATGGCGGTATGGATTGTTCTGGATATGTAAGTTATGTACTTAGCAATGTAGGTTTGATTAGTGGAAGAGCGGATGCTCAGGGTCTGTATGATATGTGTACGAAGACAGAAAACCCACAGCCGGGTGATCTGGTATTCTTCCAGGGTACATATGATACTCCGGGAATTTCTCATGTGGGTATCTATGCTGGAGACGGTATGATGTACCATAGTGGAGATCCAAACTCCTTGACTTCCTTTAATACATCTTACTGGCAGTCTCATTTTGTTGGATATGGTACTTTGATTGCTTCAAGTAGTTCTGTGGATTCTGGTGTAGCCGGTTATACACAGGAAGAGCTGGAACTGATTTGGGCTATTGTAGCTCAGGAAGACTCCACAAGCTATGAGGGAGCATTAGCTGTAATTACATCTGCAATGAATCGTGCAGATCAGAATTACGGTGGACATGGTACAGATCCATTAAGTCAGCTTACAGCACCCGGTCAGTATTGCTATTCACCGGATGTATCTGATCCGTCATTGTGGCAGGCTCGTTTGGAAGGTAATGTAGAGACCTTTGTAAAACAGGCTGTACATGATTGTCTGGTAAGTGGTTTGAGAAACCATAGTTATCTGAACTTCCGATCTTCTCAGGAAGAGGGTAGGGTACAGATAGGTGGTAACTGGTATTTTTAATTAAGTAATGGTTTATTGTAAAGCCCTATCATGTGTTATGGTAGGGCTTTATTTGTTCCTGAGGGTAGTAGGGAATGATTAATAAGATTGAATTATTCAGAAATACAAAAACACTGTATAGCTTTTAATTAAAATTAATTAGAAATTTAAAAGATATTTTTAGTTCTGTGATAGTTATTGTCTTAATATGAGAAATAGTGTAAAATATTAGTATCATACGTTAGGAGGATGAAAATATGGCAAAAATGAAGCCTATTAAGGAGTTGGAAAACGTTACAATATATAAAGATTTTGGTGCTTTTGGCGAAGGGAAATGGCAGAAGCATCTGACTCTGGTAAGTTGGTTCGGCAAGGATCCGAAGTATGATATCAGAGCATGGAACGAGGATATGACGAAGTTTGGAAAAGGGGTATCTCTAGACAGTAGTGATTTGTACGATCTGCTGGTACTTCTGGAAGATGCTCTGGGAGTGACTGAAGAGGAGTTAGAAGAAAATGAATAAGTAGGAGGACCTTGTGATAGTTTTATGTATATTGATGACCGTGTTATTTTTAGGGGTAACGTGGTATACATGGAAGTATAAAAGGGTTGTAACTTACTTAGACGGAAGAGTAATAGATTTAGAGAATGGGAAATGGGGAATAAATTCTGGGGGTTCATCTGGAGAGGCAATAAGAATCGCTGTAATGTTTCCAGATTTATCATCAGTAGTTATAAAAGCTAGGAGGAACAAGGTTTATTCCTTAGGAGAACATTTGATTATAAAACGGGTTGTACTGTATGATAAATATCCTTTTTATAAGGAAGTGATTAAGTGATTAGAGAAAAACTTTGGTGTGTAAGCGGACCGAGAAAAGGTGAGTACTTTGAGGTGAATGAGCTGGACCCCATAACATCTGTATTTTACTTGAAAGGACTGGCAGATAATTGTTATGAGGAGTGGAATCCGGATAGTGATGACTCTGATTATGTAATTCAAGGTATAGAGAATGGCGTATTCTTTCATATGCCATCTGGAATGGTTATGTTGATTGATTCGGATCCGGTATATGAGAATGGAGATTATTATATCCATTTCAGCTCAGTACGGAAAGGTTCTTTTCGAATATCCTCTAGTCGGTTTTTGAGAGAATGCAGGAGGGTAGTAACTTTTAAGCTAATCAGGGAGGAAGATGACTATTTTGCTGTATATTCATACCCTAATGTCTTGGAGATGGTCGGTCTACCGGAGGAAGTGATATACAATCATCTCACAAAAGGCAAGAAAGTGAGCAAGATATATGCAGTAGGCTTTTGGGTGGGTACAGATGCTCCTGGCTTTTTGAACCCAGTCAAGAAAGGGTATATGAATTGGTAATTAGGAAATTAGGAGGTTGTAAGTATGGAATGGCGTTCGGGAATAACTTTTAAAGGAAATAAGAGTGGTAGAATTTACAGAGTACAGGGTGTGCAGTCAGATTGGGTATCTTTGGAAGATAAGTCTGGCGTGTCTATTGGTGATGTTCGCAAGGAAGTGCTTGAGGATATGGATATTCTAATCTTAGAAACACCAAAAACCACCATTCCGGATGTAGGTGATTTCTATCCTTTATTCGAGATAAATAAGTATTTGAATGTAGATACGGAGTTGTGGGAAAGATTCTGTTTAGAGAATAAAATAGTTGGGGTTTCTCCGGTAGTAGAGAAATATCTTCCAGAAAGTATAAATTCATATTTACACAGTGCAAATTACTTATTCGACCATTTAACACTCTGTTTATCCAGCCAGGGTAATACGGTGGTTCTGGTAGCAAATCCTTATTTAAAGGATTCTGAAATAGACGTCTTGTGTCAGAGATTAGAAATAAGAAATTATGTTGTGTTGGGTAAGGATAGAAGTTTTTATTATCCGAATGTTTCTAACTTGGTTGTGTTTGGATTGGACGGGGAGGAATAGAGTATGAATGCTGGAATTTTATTAGAGGTTGCGGCGATGCAGGATGCCTATTCTGCAGCACAGAGGGCTAATACACTTTCTAAAAAGCGAATCTGCGAGATTTGTGTTCCATTTAGAGACAAATATGGTTTGTCAGATTTGGATACTTTAAAGCTTGCAAGGAACGAGTATTCTCTGAGCGAGATGATTAAGTTGTTAAAGATTGAGTAGGTTGTATATGTGGATAAACGTAGAAGGGTACGAAGGAAAATATCAGATATCTAATAACGGGGAGGTTAGAAGCATACATCCTAGCAGAGGTGTGCGGATACTTTCCCCTTGTAGGGCTTCAAATGGTAAGCTGTACATCGAATTATATTGGAAGGGCAGACGTAAGACCTATATGCTACATAATCTGTTAGCTGATTCTTTCAAAATTCCAGTAGAGGATGCTAAGAGGATAATATACGAAGGGTACAAAGGCAAGAATGCAGCAAAAGACAACGTCAGAGCATGGTTAATAGAAAAGATAGTTGAGTGCGAGAGAAGTCACATAGACTATCATGACGAAATTTTGTACTTAAAGAAATTCCTGTCCAGCTTATAGAAGGAGTAAAGATGGTTGATTTTATTGTAGAGAATACAAACATTGAAAAGATAGCAAAATCCGGTCAATGCTTTAATATATCTGTTTTAGACGACGGAGAGCATTTTATTCCCTCTGGTGAGAGGGCTTGTTGGGCATTTCAGGAGGGAGAAAATGTCAGGATAAACTGCGAAGATGCTGATGAAGAGTACTGGAAAAAGTATTTTGATGTAGGGAATCCTATGTACAAGAAATTAGAGGCTATCGGTAAAGACGAGTCTCATTCTTTCTTAAAAGCAGCATTAGAATATGGTAAAGGGTTAAGAATTTTAAATCAAGACCCTTTCGAGTGTTTAATTAGTTTTATTGTATCTCAGAGAAAATCTATTCCTGCTATTGTAACATCATTAGATAAGCTTTGTATTAGGTATGGAAAGGGTGTTGCATCTGGGAGTGTGTTCTATAACGCCTTTCCAGAGCCAAAGGCTCTGGTAGAAGGGTATTCAAAAGACGCCTACGAGGATTGTGGTTTAGGGTACAGAGATAGATATGTATACGAAGCTAGTAGTAGAATTCTTTCTGGAGAATTAGATTTAGGTTCCTTAGTAACTGTTTCTTACGATGTGGCTCTTGAGGAGTTAATGAAATTACCAGGAGTAGGGTATAAGGTTGCTAATTGTGTATGCTTGTATTCTTTAAAGAAGAGCAATGCTTTTCCTGTAGACGTTTGGATGGCTAGAATACTAGATTGGTACTTCTCAGATGCTGAATATCAAGACATGCTGAAACGGTATGATGGTGTTTTAGGTTTGCTACAGTTGTATATGTTTTACTATGGAAGGAATAACATTTAGGAGGTTAGAATGATCCGATCGATTTTGACAAGCAAAGACGAGGTTTTACTTGCAGTACTGGAGCTGTGTGAGAATAGGAAAGATATTGGTATAGATGAATTAGTAGGTAGTTTTACAGACTATGCAGTAGCGGAAGATTTTCCTCAAGAATATACGGTGGAATCCAGATTATATTGTAACATGTTATACATGGTAGATTTACTGGACAGAATAGCAGAAAGTAAGGGTATATCCTTTACTACTCCAGACATTGTTGAGTATATTATAAGGTACTTTGCATCCGTATACATGCCTGACAGATCCAGAGAAGATTACACAACGTTAAAACCAGAAGTACTAGGTAGGGTATTAGAGGATGCTGATTTCAACTTTGCGGAAGACTTTTGGGGCGGGGGTAGTTCTGAAGAAGATGTTTGGCGTGTTCATCAGAGATCTGTGGAGGATTTTAAGAAAAAATATAGAAATTCAAAGGAGACATGTAAGGTGCTTACAGAAATTAACGAAAAATTTAATATGGAAAACGTATGGAATTCTAAGGAATGGTTTTTGGTGGGTAAGAGCGAGGGACCTTTTAGTGAGTTTACCGGAATTTTGCTTACATCTGAAAACCCAGATAAAAACAAGAGTTCTCGGTTTCAGGTTCTGATTATACCTCATGGTGTAGAACCATGCAACGATTCAGATCGTCTGCTGGTAACTAAAGAGAGTTTCGAAAAGAATTGGTTAAGACAGGATATTTTCAAGATTCAGAAAGACCTTACTGCTAATTCTATTTTGCTGTATAATGAGGACAGGTCAATCATGCACATATCTACATCTACTGAGCTTATTGATTTCATGAAAGACAGCTATAAAGACTATGTGCATGTTGTATTCAGCATTTCTGGAGAGATTCTCTATATTGAAAAGATTCCGGAGAACGAGATTATTGAGGAAGATATTGACTTTTAGTTTAAAAGGAGGTAGCTATGTTTGAAGTAACTGATTTGATTCCGTTCCAGATTGATATGGAAAGTATTTATGCTGAGAAGCTTTTACTTTTTATTAAAGAGGTAATTGAAAGTAAAGGATTGGACTTTTATGGCTACAATTCGGTAAATTATTTTTGTGAATCGGATGTACGGTGCAATATAACTCTTGTCGGGGACGGAGATATCCCTACTGCCGTAATACACACGGATTTAGCCGAGGATTTAAAGAATGCTAATTTTTATGCTGTATTAGAGTATTTAGATCACATAGGAGTACCGGTAGAGAGCTTTTCTTTCTGCTATAACGGTGACAGGTTAACATCAGACGTACAAATAAATTCCAAAAAAGATAAATCTAAGGGGTATTTTGTAAGAAACCTGGAAACCGGAAAGCTGGAACTGTATTTCCAAAAAGAATACTATATGTCTTTGTCAGAAGAAGATAAGAAGAAAATTAAAAGTAACTATTTGTTCAGCAAGAGAAATGGTGGGGTATGGGTAAGTCGTGCGAAGTTTCCTAATCTGTACCGATCCAAGCAAGTAGCTTTTGATTTAGGTCTGGTTGATGAGGGTGTTTATGGTGAGAAGCTTTCTTTTGAGGAACAGATGGAAAAGAAAGCGGAGCGCGCAGAAGCAAGGGCTGAAAGATATATGCAGTATTCGGAGAATGCTGAAAAACGTGGTCAGCAGTTACAGAGTGGTTTTAGTGAGGCAGCTAGAGATATTGCTTTCGTAACCCAGCCAAATATCAATAGTTCTTCCGGAAGGGCATTTACACGGTACAGAGAACGGTTATTGGAAGCTTACGAAAGGGGATTTGAGGAATTTAAAAAGTCTGAGTACTATGCTGACAAGGCAGAAACAGCTATGGCAACAGCTCATGGTACGAAGCCAACAAATAAATCTTTCATCCTGAGACGTGAAGAGGAGTGCGAAAAAGCTATCCGAGCTCAAAAGAAGAATATAACTAGGTATGAGAAATACTTTGACAGGATTAAAAGAGGCGAAATTCTTCACACCATGAAGGGCGACGTCATCACTATCGAGAAGGCACAAGAGCTGATAGATAATGCTTATGAAATTATTGATGACAACCTGAGTAAGCTGGTATACTATGATAAGTGTATGTCAGAATTAGGAGGGGTAGAGTTCTCAAATGAAAATATAAGGAAAGGGTACAAGGTTCGCCATGAAGAATGGGGTCTGTGTGAAGTAGTGGGTACTGGACCTAAGAACTTTTCTTATATAATCTTAGAGGGCGGGGCAAAAGGTTGCGGAGGAAGAGCTTCTTATGCTGAGATAGAAGAGATTGTATCTACAGACGTTTCTGATTTGGAAAAAGAAATGCACCCATTTAAGGTTGGAGAAGTTTACACAGTTCCTGTATGGAATGGTAGGGAGTATGTGGATGGCGATTTTGAGGTAGTTAAGGTATCTCAACAGCGTGTATCACTGAGAGGCGAAGATGGTAAAACCATTGTTAGAAAACCTACAAAACGTGTTCAGAGAGACGGGGAAGTTTTGTGGTACTTGAATATTAATGATAGTTATAGGGGAGTTGTTTGTAAGAAGGCGGAGTAATTAGGGGGTTGAAGGATGTCTAGGGTAATTCATTTAGTAGATGGAAAGGGTAATTCGTTATTTGACCTTTCCGACGGTGGTTATTTAAGGGTAGATAGTCCGGATGGAGACAATCGAATTATGCAGTGCGAGTATATAGATAATACTCGGATGCGTATAGATGGTGTCGAGCAGGTAATTCCCCAGTTTGTTGATATGATGAAGGCTGAGGGAATGTGGTTGCGTCCGGTAGGTGTCCGGGGGTAGGGGGCTGGCTTTGCCCTTGTAGGCTCTGTATTTGCCTTTATTTTGGCTTTTCTGCTGGTAGGGTAGGGGAGTGCCGGAATTCCACTTTTTGGCTTCTAGGCGGTGTTTTGGGGCTTCTGTAGGGTAAAATGACCGTACTAGGGAAAGGTATTAAGAGATAAAATAGGGTCTGGGTATCCCTGTGTGGGAATCCAGACCTTGGTATGCATAAAGGAGAATAGTCCTATGAAGATGAATATGGTAGAGGAAAATAATAGGATGTATAATGAGTTTAAAGAGAAAGGTTCAGACCTTGTAGCTGATATTAATAAGCCTTTTTATCTTTTAGCTTGCCAGTTATATGGGATTATGCTCGAACCCTTGAGTAATGGTAGGGCTAGAGAGGGAGGTTTTGTTAATAAACATACCTACATCCTACATCATTTTCAGGCAGACTATGAGAGGATGAAATCAATGGGCAGACTGGGTAATCCTGTCAATTTAAGTTTGTTTGAGAGACAGTTTGGTTTGTATGGCGAACCAGATACTACATTATCTGAAGAGGAAGAAAACATTGCTCTTCTCACGGGTATGGCTTTAGGTAATTATATGAAGTATATCTTTAATAGAGGTCAGTGGACGCTCATTTGGGATGCGATTGATACCGATGATATGTATATCGGGGTATTACCTGTTGAGTTTATACCGGGTCTTTCCTTTGATGCGTTAAAGCTTCTTAAGATGCTTGGTATACGGACTTATGCAGATTTAATGGAATATATGCACGGTGGTGTACCTGCTGTACTAAGTAATATTACATCCTTATCATCAAATAAACGAGTCAGGGAAGAGATACAAGGTGTCTTAGATAAAAAGTATTTTTAGTTTATAAAATGTCAGCTTTTTCCTAAAACTATTTCCTATTATTAAGATCTATGCTATACTGTATGTATAGCAACGGAGGGTAGCCCAGTGGCGAGGGCAGCAGACTGTAAATCTGCCACATTAGAAACAACGATGGTTCGAGTCCATCTCCTCCGATTCTGCAGGGTTTTTTAGATACCTTCACATATATTTTTTACCTGCAGACAACGTGCTTTTTCACTTTGACCAGGACGTCTTTGTTTAAAACACTAGGCAGGGGCGTCTTGTCGATAGTATCCATGAGTCTCATGGTTAACATACTATAGGTAAAGCCAACCTCCTTTAAGGGTAGCTGACGAGCTGTAAAATGGTAGTAGCATGGTGATTTTCTGGTTTCTTTGTGCACTTGTGTTCGGCTTACTAATTCAGTAGACGTATTGATTGGATAGCCGGGATGTTTTTGAGGCTTACAGGTTGGTATGTAAGCTGATGTCGTATTAGTTCGGGTGGAATTCCCGAACGCCTCTTTTGTCATGTGGGAGATCTATCAGGATCTCCCATTTTATTTTGTAAAAATTTAAGGAAGATTTGTAAGAATTTTATTCCACACCGGAGGTGTGGACGTGATGAAACGAGTATGTAAGCTGGTTATATTGGCGTTTATAATGCTAATTAGTATGCGATTTAGGACTCCTATATTTGAGGCTCCTGAGAAAGTAGCAAAAGAATCAATAGAAGGGTATCTGATAAATCAGGAAAATTTTATCAGTCTTCCGGACGGGGTGAATCTCTATCGGAGTTTCATTTTGAAACCGCTTGGCATTGTAGGTAAGTTTTGGATTGTAGAAAATCCAGAATTATCAGAGAAATTTATAGAAATAGAAAAAGGTAGTATTAGAAATGTCAAAATTACTGGTATCTGTAAGGACAGTAAAATTAAATATTCAATAGAAGAAAACAGAAATATAAAAATAAGTAATCAGTCTTATAATAGCTATTCTTTAGAAGGACTAGCAGATGGTACAAGCGATGTAAAATTTTATGCTGGAGGTAAGGAACTCACTTTAAGGGTAAGGGTGTACCATGATTGTGTAGGAGAATGGGTAGTTAGAAAGGAAGCAAAGTGCGGAGTAGAGGGTTTAGAGGAGAATATTTGTAAGGATTGTGGTAAGGTACTTGAAGAAAGGGTAATTCCTGCTTTGGGTCACAGTTTTGTAGATTGTGTATGCGAGAGATGTTATGCTGTAGTTTCTAAGGATGAAGATGACCGGTCGATAATGCTAACAAGTAGAATATGCAAGGAGAATGGGATAGCTTTATCTGGTAGGGTAGTAATACCTGAAAGCGTTACAGTAGATGGTGAATCTTATAGAGTAACGGGCTTAGGTATTGGTTTATTTAATGGCAATACTGAGGTAACTGATATTATACTTCCTGATACTATTAAGTATCTGGGGGACTCGGTATGCAATCAGTGTACAAACTTAAGGAGTGTTTCAATGCAGGATGGTGTAGTGTACATTGGAGAGGCAGCTTTTCAGTGTTGCTATGCATTAGAGAGTATAGAGATACCGGATACTGTAGAGTACATTGGGGATTTTGCTTATAACCATTGTAGTGGTGCAGAGAACAAGGTAATACAACTTCCGTCGAAGTTAAAAACAATAGGGTATGACATGCATCATCCTGCCCATCCATTTTATGATTGTGGTTTAGATGGGGTGTTTACAAAGTTTTCTATAAGCGGTGAAAATGAATATTATAAGGTAGAGGACGATATTTTATATACTAAGGATGGAAGAACTTTAGTATCAATTCCAAGAGGTTGGGGTAGTAAAAGGTGTATTTATGTGATGCCTGATACTGTAGAATATTTAGGAGAGTTATCTTTTAGTAGAAATAAAAATATAGAAAAGGTGATAATATCTAATAATCTGAACTTAAATAGTGACTCTGAGGGAAAGATCAATTATTTAAATCACGGTAATGAGCTATCAGTAGGTTGTTATAGATATAGTGGGGTAGTGGAATATTCAGTAAAGGATGATAATGAAAAGTATATCAGCGAGAACGGTATTCTATATTCCAAAGATGAAAAATCAGTAATGGCAATACCTACGGGGTACAACCAAGATATTAGGATTAGAGAGGGTACAGTTCGCTGGGAGAAGGATGCTTTATGGGAGAGTTGCGACAAATATTATAAGATTATCTTACCCTCTACACTAGTTGAGATAGATGATGTTCAGTTAAGTTTGCTTAATAGGCTGGTTCAAGAATATGGAACTAAGATTGTAGTATCTAAGGGCAACACTTGTTTTAAGGTAAATAGCAATGGTTTTTTAGAAAAATGTTAATATATTTTGCAGAATTATTGCTGTTGTATTGATTGTATGGTATACTATATCATGTACATTGGTAGTAGGTGGCGACCTGGTTCCATTGTAAACATCATCCTTTGTAAACAGAGGTAGTCTTATAGTATAAGGGTATTACAGCTCATGCGAAGATGAAGTTCGATGAGTAGATGAGGGTTCGATTCCCTTTAAGACTATTTACAAACATGACTAACTCAGTGAAGAAGGGTTTATCAGCCCTGCTGAGAAACGTGATTCGGTAGAGAACAAGTAATGTCTGATAGGATATTACAAGTTCTTTCATTCGTCCAGCGATGGGATGCCCGATACGGGCAGAATGAGAAGAGGGAAACCCTCAACACTTTTGCGTTGTATGTCATTATATGAAGGAATAAGGTACAGGACTTCTGGCAACCGTAATAGACGCCCTCGGTGAGGGAATAATCCTAGTTAGGTGAAGGGGTGAGAGCCAACACAAACCTAGGAATCTCAATAAGGTTGTTACGCTTTGAACCTTTGAATAAAATAAGAAGGGTATAACAGAAGTAACTGGTTAAAGTAGCGGTATGGCGTGTCAGATATGAATGTGGAGGACGGACATGAAATCCGGTGGCTCAAGAAAATAATATTCTGAAAGATCCGTGAAATTGGCAGGTGTCAATCCTGTGTGGGCATAAGGAGGTGGGACCTCAGGGTAAGAAGCCTAGGAGATATCGCCTATGAGCTCAGACTTATCTTCCCAGTGACTGAGATTAATTCCACAGTATAGTGATGTAGCCTGAATAAAAGGGCAGTTGTGTTTGTAAATATTATGTTGTTTTTATCATAGTATTAAGGAGCACTGAATTGAAAATGTAGAAATCGTTCAGGCTGGGTATGTTCCGAGCTAGATGGGTTGCTGGGTTCTAGAATCTCGCAATAGAGATTGGAGGTTGTGGTGTAGGAAAACCGTGGTAGCGGAGTTAGTCATAGGTAAAGGTTGGTGTTGCCTATGCAGTCAAGATGCAACACTCTAATACAGAGGGTATTGGGTGAGTCGTCAGTATAAGTGTTGTGCAGGATGTTGGCTGTGGTGTGGCATGGCTGTCATTCTGCACAATCAAAAATTTGGAGCTTTAATTCAGCTGGTTAGAAACCCCGGCTCATAACCGGGAAGTCCTGGGTTCGAATCCCAGAGGCTCCATTATAGGGGAATATCCCAGTGGTCGTAGAGGAGCTGGCTGTGCACGGGTAAAACAAGATCCAGAAGGCGTTGGTTCGAATCCAACTTCCCCTATTTAAGTAATGTGCTAACTCGGTTGTATTAGTGATTACAAGATAAGTAAAATCGCAGTATCATAGTACATTACTTACTTTGCAGGTTTATTCAAGTGGTTGAAGATGGCGGTCTTGAAAACCGCTAGATGGTTGGTAGCCATGCCGGGGTTTGAATCCCTGAACCTGCGTTAATAAGGCTCTATGGTGTAATTGGTTAACACATTAGGGGGTATGCGGGGATGAATATGAGATTTAGTTGCAAGGACTACATGACCTTTCAGAAACTAATGCGTATTTTAATGTCCAATAACATTCATGCTGGTGCCAGGATTATGAGTGATAGTGACTGTGAAGATTGTGCAACAGATGTAGGAGGGGTATTTTATAATCGAAACACAAATATAGTAGTCCTTACCCAGAGCTATAAAGATGGGAGATACGCAGACAATTCCGAATGGACACCTTTAAGGTAAATAAATCAAGAAGGTAGTATTTATGAAAAAACAGTTAAAGAGAAGCGTTATTCCTCATGTAATAATTGCTCTTGTTTCATCAAACATTATTTTCTATCTTGTAATAATTGCAGGTTTTGGTGTAAAGTCTCTTTAAAAGAAACAACGGATGTAGCTCAGTTCGGCAGAGCAGCAGTGAGTAGACTGTAGGTCATCGGTTCAAATCCGGTCATCCGTTTCCCAGTCTATAGTAAACCGATAAAGACGAATGAGGTTTGCAAAACAAAAACTGGTACATAGGGTACTACCCAGATTTTCGTCTAATGGGTAGTATTTGTATCTAAGAACTTAGTTTTTACGTTGGTAGCCACCTTATGAAAGTGCTACAGGCTGGGTTTAAGTTCATATTTGTTCTTTTAGGCTTCCTACGAATCGGGTCATGTGGGAAGCCTAAACTTTTAAAAAAGCAGAGGGAGGTTTATGAATAAGAAAGAAGTAATAAAGAAGACTATTATCCATGGTATAATAGGAACGATATTATCTATGATTATATTTTATCTGGTGGTAGAAGTAGTTAGTGATATACACAGTGTAATTGCCTACATCATAAATTGTATGTGTACGATATTAGGGTATATTGGTTCTTACCTTTTATTTTCTGTTTATCCAGATAAATATGATGTGCAGGTTGAAAGTTTTTATGCTCTTATTGGTTTGTGTTCCAGCATCTTTACTGCTTTATGTTTACCATTTCCAATATGATCTGTACAGATATATTAAAGCTTAAAGCAATTTTAGGACTAGTGATTGTACAGGATAGTAATTGAAAGGGAGGGCGTATATTGAATAAACTAATGGGCTTTTTGGAATTAAGAGAAATCAGTATTCCAACTATTAAGTGGGAAAAATTCACTCCAGGGACTGAGCTAAGCAAAGACAAACTGTGGACAATTCGCAGTGCAAAATTCACAGGCAGAGATCTAAGTTTACCAAGAATGGTTGGTAAGTCAGCAGATGAATGCATGAAGTTTGCAAACAGTTTATGTAAAAACTTCAGAAACAATGGATTGGTAATTTATTACCCATACTTTGTAGCTGTTAAGAGTGGAACTCTTATGGTAATGGACAACAAGTTAGTCGTAGAGGGTATCCATGGGGACTTGTGGAACATGGTAGAAACGGGTAGCAATAAAGATATTGTAATATATAACAACACGTCCAGTGGTACTGCAATTATTGAAGGTGACCGTAATTTCTTTATAAATGATGAACGGAAAGAATTAGAGAAATGGGTTTCCGAGATTCGGAAACACTTTAAAAACATAATTTTTTCCGAGAAAGGTGTACTACTGGAGTGGAGTTTTGCAAGAGACTGTGATTTAAATGGTAATCCTGTCGGAGAACAGTACTTAGTGTTTTATGAGGTAAGAAGCGTATGAGAACAGAAAATGTAGAAGCTATTCAGAAACAAGCAGCTTTGAGGTATGCAGAGAGATATGGGATTGTGTCCTTTAGGGTACAGGGTTGGAAGATGGTGTATAACGTATCTTACCCAGCCTACTTAAACAATAAGAGATATACAGTCCAGCACACGGTAAACTTGCAAACAGGAGAGTCAACATCTAGGGTATTGAAGCGATACGATTCTGGTGGAGAAATAAACAGAAGATAGTTAAAATTAGGATTTCTTTCTATAAAAACATTCCCAGTAGTGTAAGAGTATGTTATACTTATAGTATCAATTCAAGGGAGGTTGTTATATGAAATTCAACATTACTAAAGACCAGGTAAGATTCATGGGAATGATACACGATCTGGTTAAAAGAAGTAAAGAGGGAGATGCATCTTTCGTTCCGGTTTCTAAGGCAACAAAAGAGGATCTGGAAAATCGGATTGTGTATGTTGACGATGAGTGTACATACAGGTACCCGCACAATGAATTCAACATCGTCAAAGATGCAGAGGTTGCAGATAATGGTAGCATTCTGGTAAAATCAGTATTCTCTGATCTGTCAGGAAATGTAGACGTGATGGCAGAATACACCACTAGCGAGGGCTGGTGTGTCGATGTATTTGTATCAGATCCAGACGACCCAGACGCAGACTACAGTGAGTTTCCTCCGGCAGATCCAGAATTTCTGGAACGCGAGCTGATCGTTATTAAGAACGGTGACTGGGAGTGTTCAATCTACTAAGTCAAAGCGGTCTGAGGATAGTAGGTAACTGTTCTCAGATCCTTAGTTAAGCCCTTATGGTGGAATTGGTAGACACGCCAGATTTAGGTTCTGGTATCCTGATGAAGATGTGCAGGTTCGAGTCCTGTTAGGGGCATTATAGAAATTTAGTATTAAGATATATTGTATTGTGTATGAGAGTATGGTATACTATTAGTATACTTATTACAGGTGAGTAGTAGGTTCTATCTGGTATGGAATATTCCAGAGTGTGGGTTCGAATCCCATCATCTGTAATTGGGCTATCAACAGCCCAGTTTAGCCTAGAAATAGGCAACCAAAACATTCATTATTATATCTCCAAAAAACTTTGAGGGATTGAATAGTATGAATCCAGTGGAGTTACCACGCAGGGTAATGTAGAAGCTGGCTCATTGACAATCCTGCCAGTTTATATACATACATTTCCCTGTATGTGGAAGTTCTGGCTTACAAAATAGGAGGTGTTTATTATGATGAAACGGGTACAATTTAAAATGTTCTTGAAAACAGAAAAGGTAAAGATGTTAATATTTAACAGCAACCTTATTTTTGATAACAATCAGCCTTACAAAGTCTATACTCTTAAATCTGCAGATGACAGGTTTTGTTTTAAGACAAATCCAGAACCCACGAAAAGGTATCTGGGAGTATACCAAGACAAAGGGGTAGTTGGTAAATATGCTAACTTTAGTGGCTTTGATGGTAGTTTAATTACATCGTATGTGGATTGTACCCTTACCTATGGTATACTTAGTGGGAAAATAAAATCTGTTCTAGTAGATAATCAGGAGGTATTCAATCTTAATTTTAGTAAAATTGATAATTAAGTTATTAGGAGGTCATTTATCATGTTAACTGTAAAAGGTAGGATGTATAAGGACATTAAGGATTTCTGTTCAAGAAATAAGTTAGATATTTGTTATGATACTGTTATAAGAAAAACTAAAGGGAAAAGTATTCCTGAAAAAGAGAAAATTTTGGAATCTTTGTTAGAGGGCAATATCATCCTCTTGGGAATTAAATTTAAAAGTATGAATGAGGCTTGCAGGTTTTTTGGTGTCAGTCTTAATACATCTCAGATTAGGAGAAAAAGAGGATGGTCTGTAAGGGATTCTATTTTAGGTAAAGAGCCTGTTACTGAGTTATCAAGGAAGTGTGTAGAAAGACTTGTAAGTCAAAGAGTAGAAGAGGGGTATGCATATGATGAGTGCTTACAGTTCTCTGATGAAGATCATCCTATACAGAAACTTGACAAGGATGCAGAAAGGTTTGTTGATTTTTTCTTTAATCTTTGTGAAATTGGTCAGACGCCAAGAGTAGCTTGTGATATGGCTAAGAGTGTATAATATTAAATAAAAAGAGGGTAGTTAAGTGAGCTTATTAGATATAAAGGATGGTATTGCTTTTTTTGACTCTAAAAATAACAATCAAATATATTCCTTTAAGCTGGATAGTAAAAGTAAAGAGGTAGTATACGGTGATATTCCTTTATTCTTTTTATTGAATGTAAAAAGAATTGCAGGATCAAAGGTCGAGTTTACAAGAGGGGTAGAACATTCTATAGACAAAAACAGGCATGTTGTATTTAACTATGATATGCCAGAATTTGAAGACTGGGTATGCAAGGGTATTTTACATCTAGAAAGAACTACAAAAGGTTATAATGTACCATTATCTGTAGCCCCTGAACTTGTAGACTCTTTGTTTAGCTATGATACATTTATAAATTATAACCCATATTTAAATGAAGCTTTCAGGGGTGAATATAAGGAAGAGAAGTGTGAGGTATGTCAAATGGATAATGGAAAGGTACATTTAAATCAAAAAGGTGTTTTGTATGTAAATGGTGAGAAGGTTCTTGATAACTGTATCAGATGTCCTAAATGTGGAAGAGAGTTGAATTCACTGTAATAACAATGGTGTTGAATACAGGAAAAATGGAGTTACGGTTACTATAAAATAATATTATAGAGGCGGAAATTTTAAAATCTGTAATAGCGGTCTTATCCGCGAGATCTATCTTGCTTTTTAGAGATCCTTAAGGTTTTTGAAGAAGATCTGTCTAGTATCTCTCCAGATCTTGATTTCTCTTATGATCTATCCGTGTTGGGTAGTTATTTGAGAACTAGAGAAGAATAATACACGGGGCTGTAAAGGTTTCGACGGGGGTATGAAAGCTAATACTTCGCTCGATTGGTGACGTAATCACCAAACCTAAAATTAAACGCTAATAGACAGTTGGCAGCAGTAGCCTAAGGCTACTACCAAAACACAGTAAGTTATATGGAAGCAGGGACACTTACTGTTGAGGTTCAAAAGAGTCCTAGCTGATTACGGTTCTCAGTATACGGCATCGACGAAGGAACTGAGTGGTGGGCTTGACTTAGAGACCAGTCGGTTGAGTTATAAAACTAACAGCGTAAAGGTATTAGTGAATAGTATTTTCGGACAGGGGTTCGATTCCCCTCAGCTCCATTATTTAGTTGGTTGTAAATGCATTACATTTAGTATTAAAGTATGCTAAACTATATTTATCAAATACAAAGGTGGGTGTAAGTTATGTTTAGTTGCGAAGATGATGTTCTCTTCTTTAAGGAAGGGAAAAGTGGTAAGGATGGTAAACCCAGGTTTATTTCCCGTAATCTATTGGGAAAAGTAATTATTGGAGAAGGATGTACGAAGCCCGGATATTATACATACGAATTTCTCGAGGACAAGCCGAAGTGTATGATAGCTAGAGGTTTAAAACGTGTAAATTATGATTACTATTCAGGCATGGGGTATGAGGAGTTCAGGGAACTTTTATTGTCTAGGGGATACTCCATTTCTTTTGAGATGCCTTTTAAGTGGAAGAATCCGATAGACGATAAATTCCATAACGAGATGCGTTTGGTGGCGTTTAATAGAGATTACAACATGGTAATTGTAGCGGATTCCTTTCGTAACAAGTCTTGTTTCAATAGTATCGAATGTTATTGTTACGGATTGAGGGGTAATGTTAGACATCCAATGATGTCTATGGTTTCTGCTACATACTCTGTGTTTGATTTAACTCATGCAAGAGGTTATATGGAGGCACCCTTACAGTATTTAGAAGGGGTATCATACATGGGTACGTATGTAAAAATTGATCCGAAGGATGCACCGTGTGGTTTTACTTATGCAGATAATCCTAGTGGTGTAAAGGATTTCGCTATGTATGCTAAAAAGTTCCATGATCTCTGTTCTCCAGAGCTTAGGGAATATTTGTATAGAGATTAACATAAAATCTACACTGGTCGCTATATGTTGCGAAGATTGCTGGTGTGGTAGGAAAGGGGTAATTTAATGTGCCGGGTGAGAACGTTGCTGAAATGTGTAATATAGTCTGATAAGAGTCAAATATATAGAATTAGAGAATATGTAATATACAGCAGTAATATGTGCACATCCTGTAAAATATGTAGGTGTGGTTTAATAGTATAGTACAGAAATGTAGGCTTGGGAGTAGCCATCATCTAAGGAGTTGGGAAGGTGTAGCGTACTGCAAAGACTTGCCCTGAGCAGTACTTCAGCCTGCGGAGTAATAGATCCTAGTATGTATCCATAAGGATGCAGTCTTATGGGTATTAAGTGAGAATCATGTGGGGTAAGATATGGTTTTTGCAAGGCTAGGATATCGCCGTTAGACCATTTGGTGTTGTAACACATCTGTACTTTTATTAATCCTCTATAGCTCAATGGTAGAGCACTCGGCTGTTAAGCGAGTTGTTGTAGGTTCGAGTCCTACTGGAGGAGTTTTGGGATGGGAGTTGATATAACGAAGTATGTTTGATATAAGCATCCCTATTGGGTAAAAAGTCTAAAAATCTAAAAGTAGATGGAGGTATTTATGACTGTTAGAGAAGTTAGTGATATCATGATTAAGATCCTTAATGACGAATCTCTGCCTAAAGAATGTAGAGAATATATAAGTTCCACTAAAGATTGCTGTTGGAGTCTTATAAATAGTTATGACTTTGCACGAATTGTAATAGAAGATGAGGATTTAGATGAGTTATTAGAAGATCTGGAGGTTGCTGGGTACTCGTTAGTTTCATTTTCTAACGATTCAGAGAACAATGGAAGTATCTATTCAAAAGCTATAAAAACCTGTTCAACTTTACAGAGTCTTAAGAGTTCAGGAGAGTATTTTGTTGATATCCGAAATATATTCCTGAATGACTATGGGGATTATGTGAATGAGAATGGTATTGTTTACGCAGACGATTTTACTTTAAGCTCCGAAGAGGATGTTGATGTAGATTGGTATATACTTACCAAATATTTTGGTGGTATAAATAATGCTGTCCTGTATACATTTCCTTATTTAGACCCAGATATTACTGAGAGATTCTTGGAACTTCATTTAAATCCGGAAGATGGTGGTGTATTAAGGTATATTTCAGACATACCAATTTATGGGGCGGACGATGGAGAGACCTTTGCCGATGAAGTTTTCGATGAAGGAGATTATAACGATTCAGACTGCTTCATATCTAAGCTTAACTTAGAAGACTTTATACCCTACAGGAAGGAGTATGGTTGCTCTTATGCTGAAAGGTCATTTGATTTACTGCCGTTACATTTTAGAGAACCATTCTTGCTTTTGTTAAACAGATTTAGTGCTATACGGGGTACAGTAAGTAGTGGTTGTTCTTGTTTATTCCATTTATTCATTCATAGTTGTGGTAAGATGTGTTTGGATACTGACGAGGATGAGCGAGTTACTGAAAAATTATACAAAGATGAACTTGATGAGTATACTGAATTAGCTAAGGAAGATGAGGACTACATTGAGGACGTAGAGTCAACTAAAAGGGTAATAACATCCTGGAAAAGCGTAGAAGGGTTCTTAAAGAGTAGAAATATGCAGATATACTTTTTAGGAATTGGAAATTTGGATAAACTGAGGGTACTGGAGGTATCTCCATCTTGTTGGACTATTATGGGTAGTCTTTGATTATTTGGTGTCTATTGGGGGCACCAAAGTGGCTATGACGGAACTGGAAGACGGGGCAGACTCAAAATCTGCTGGCAGTTTGTCGTGCGGTGTTTTCTTTATAACAGATTTGTATATAGCTAATATGGTAAGGAGGGCTGTAAGATGAATGACATTGATTACGATGAGATCGTTTGTGCTGAATGCGGTCATGTGGGAGTACTTCCAGATGGCGGTTTTGACTGGGTATGTCCAGTTTGTGGCTACGAGGGTTCTTTAGAGGAAGCCGATGAATATGATGATTAAATACTAAGGAGGATATTTAAAATGGTAACTAAAATTCTTGGACGTATTTTGTCCAGTGTAATCTCAGTACTTTTGGCATGGGTATGGGCGGTGCAGTGTTCCGGATTGGTAGCAGCATTGATTCCCAGTCTTAATGATGTTGCTACAACAACTGTAATGATTAGGGTAATCACTATTGTGATGACTCTTCTGGCGGTAGTTCTGATCTGGACTGGGCTGTTAAACTTTACATCTGTGAAAGGAGTAAAGGCAACTTCACTCGTAATTAGCGTATACTTTGTTACATTGATTGCTGTAACGATTGGATATATGGCAGTATTAGGAGATATTAAGTATGTAATGCTTGCAGAAGTTGCTGGAGCATGGATCATCTGGTTTGCAATTTTATCTTCGCTGTCAACCATAAGTAAGAGAATTGAAGATGCAGAAAAGTCAGGATCTGAAATAGTAGACAAATTAGAAAATTCAGGTAATCAGCAGTAAGTAGAAAACCTAGAGTCATGGGTAGTGTACCTGTAACTCTAGGTTTTTCTCGATAATATGGAGGTTGACATGAATAAAAGGAATTTAAAATACCCTAAGAAGCAGTATATTACTGTCATTCGTTTATATTATGGATGTACTACAGCTCAGGCTGAGAAGTTCTATGATGGGTCTACTGATGAAGTATTAGAAGAATTATACGAAGGGTATGTTAGGGAGGCTCAGCGTAATTACTATACAGATTAGGTAGTATACTTTGAATTAGATCTATAAAACTGAGTCTGTGGTTGTATTTAGGTAGTGTTGTGGTGCTGTCTTGTCCGGTTGTGGTAAATTATGTTGTTGTGTAGTTCAAAATTTAAGGTAAAGGTATTGAGAAGTTTAGTTATGTCTAGCAATGAAAGTTTGGTAATGGTAATGTGACGTGTAAGTAAAATAAATAGTATATGGAGGTAAATATATGAAAGATGTAAGAAAGGGAAGATCCCACGCAGGGTATGAAACTGTAACCTACAAATTAGATTCCGCCTTTGAGGTGGAAACTTTATGGCGGAAACTTCGGAGTATTATTAAGGATAGTACAGGCAAAGAGAATTTTGATTTTTCACAATCTGAAAACTCCTTTGTAAGATTTGTGGAAGTAGGAGAAGAAGTTTATCTGGTAGTAGGTACGACAGGTCAGGATTTAACTACAATAGGCAGAAAGAAGGATAACCTTGACGATTACTCATCTGGCGAAGTGGAACTGCGGATGTTGAGTGATCTGATTGGTTGCAAGACTATTGAGACTGACAGAGGTTTGTTTGCAGCAGACATATCTAAGTATGCAGACAAAGAGGAAGAACTTCGAGCCCTGTATAAACGCTTGCTTTGCAGTGACTCCGACTTTAATATGGATCTGGGAGACATGACACATATGAGTTGGAAACCGTCTTTTGTAAAAGACAAGTTTGTTATTGTTCCTGCATGTACTCCTAGTACAACATCATCCACATGGGACTTTAAGGAGATTGAGGGTGTAGTAGTAAATCTCTGTTAAAGGGGGTAGCAATATGGAGATTGTAACTTCTTCAAGTATTGTATTGGGTCAGTTAAGATTTTGCGAAGAGTGTGGGAAACCTATGGGTAAGGGTTCTCCTGCAATACGTTGTATTACAGAGAGTAATTCCAGACATTGGATATGCTCAGAATGTTATGAAAAGTTGGAGAAGAGTAAACATGCAGATGAGTGATCATGCTTACAAGCGTCTCCATGAACGTTCAGGTCTTAATCAGAAGGCATCTGTTCGGTTAGCGGAGAGGGCTTTAGAACGAGGTTATCACAGAAGAGAGTTACATGGTAGGTTAAGAAAGTGGGTGGATATTCAGGCAAACGTGGGAGATAGTTCTGAAAAGGACTGCGTTGTGTACGGTGATAAGTTATTTGTATTTAAGGAAAAAAGAAAAGTGTTAATAACGGTTTTGCAGATTCCTGCAAACTTAACTAAAGATTTAAAAGTATATGTTAAGAAAGGTAAACAGTGATGGAGAAGCGTGTAATTATCATAGACTTTAATCATATGTCTCATACTTATTTCCATTCACCTCACCGGCTTTCAGCTAGGGTAAAGGTAGGAGATGAGTTTGTAGACAAGGATACAACCATTCAGAATGGTACGATTAAGAATATTTTTCGTTGGACAAAGCATGGGGTTTATCCTTGTGCAGTATGTTTTGATCGTCCGGTAGTAGCTAGAAAGGCGTTCTTCCAGGAACACTTCCCTGATATGAAAGTAGGTACTTCTGGTGAATACAAGGGTAACCGGGAGAAGATGCCTGAAGCTATGTTTGAGGGTATTCAGGATGTTGAGAAAATTCTTCGGATGGCAAAAGTACCTGTGTTTGCTGAGACGGGGTATGAGGCGGACGATTTGATTTTTGCTTGTGTACAGAGGGCAAAAGAAAAGTATCCAGGGATGCCTATTGACATTATTACTAACGATGCTGATTTATTACCTCTGGTAGATGATACGGTATCTGTATTTTTAAGAAGTAAAAAGGGTACATATGCCGAGAGGGCTGATTTAGAGAAAGCTAAGTATGTACAGGTTACCCCTAGAAACTTCCAGGAAGTAGTAGAAGATCTGTCAGACTACAGAGGATTTCTCATTCCATATAACACCATTCTGTTATACAAGCTTTTAAGAGGTGACAACTCAGACAACTATAAACGTAAGGATATTAGCCGGATGTTCTCTCCGAAAAAGTATAATAGCCTTATTATCTCGTTACTGGAGGATAGGATTAACTTGAAGGAAATTTTTCGGTATTCTGCTCCAGAGATTAAAATTTTGTATAAGGGGACTGACGAACCATTTGAGGGCACTCTTAAGGATGCATTAGCTTCGCCTGATAAGGGTAAGCTGTACAAGAAAATTTGCAATTCTGAGGAATTGGATCTTATTCTGTATATCCTTAGAGAGTATACGGAAATGACAGATGAGATGATTGACCATGTAGAAAAAATGTACTGGGGCATCAACCTCAACCAAACCTATCCGAATGCGAATCGTAGTTTAGCTAGGAAATCTTTTGAGGTAGGAAAGAATGGTGCTGGTGATATTGACCAGTATAGAGAAATCGATCTCATTCAGGCAGCTCGAGGGTTGCAGATACGGTTGTCAGTGTAGATTGGAGAGATGTATGTGTCAGGTTTTAAGAAGTTTTTAGCGTTAACCGCATGTCTGGGAGGGTTAGCGTGTGGGGGTTTACTGGTGGGGGCTGAGGAAGGCAATGGGCTACCTACAGGAAACACCATTGAAATATCGGGTGAGGGGGTAGACGCATCTTCAGATGCCTTAGAGATTACAACAACTTCTGAAAGAGGTATTGTACATATCCAGATAAAGAATACCTCCAATGAAGATGTTAAGAATCTTTCGGTGGTTTATAGTGATTCAAATTCCTCTGCAGCTTATAAGAATCTGTACGAGATAGGTATATTACCTGCTGGTAAGAGCACGAGTTATGATCTGGCTACGATAGAAACGGGAAATGAATTTTTTCGGCAGGTTATAGATGGCGTTGGAGGGTTTCAGTATTTAATCTTGTTAATTCCCGTGTTTGTAGTAGGAGTAGGGATAACATCCTCTATAATTATAGTTCGTGTAAAGTTTAAAAAGCCTAAGCGAAATGTATTAATAGGCTGCATTGGCATGACATTTACTGTAATTGCTACGGGAGCAATGTATGCGGGATTACATTTCACAAAGGGTATTGCTAAGTATACGATATGGGATACTGGTGAGAATTACACAAGGACATTTAATGTAGATACTCCGGATGGAAATTCCATTGAGTTTGATGTGAAGTACAATCAGGACACCATAACTTACGAGATAACAGAAATCGACGAGGAGATTCCTTTCGAAACAACTTATGAGTATGACGAGACTAAAGAATGTACTTCCGAATCTACAATCAAATCTGCTGGTAATCCAGGTAAGAAACATGTAGTAACTACTACGGTATACCGAAATGGCGAAAAAGAGAGCGAAACCTCCGAGGAAACAGTAATTCTAAATCCGGTAAACCAGGTAGAAGTTCAGGGTACAAAAACTGTAATTGAAACTCAGAACGTTGAAGCTGATAAGCAGTATGTTCCTGATGATACTATGTATGTAGGTCAGTTCCAGTTGCAGACAAGTGCAGAAGAAGCCAAAAGTCATGTTGGTAAAAAGGAAGTAACTTGGAATTGGGATAAAGAAAAGAACGAACTGATATCTAAAGAAGAAGTAACTAAGCAACCGGGTATTGACACTTGGAAAGCAGGTTCTCTTGTAGAGGTAAAAGAAACTCTCAAAGCTACTACAGAGTATGTAGCTTTGGAAAATCAACCAATAGGGTATTCCGCGAAGGTGTCTGAGAATAAAGATGGAAGCCGAGTAACTCTCTACACAGCAACGATTGATCCTGTTACAGGGTTACGAATGGAGGGTACAGAGTTAGAATTTGTAAGTTCTGAAACTACTGATCCAGTAAATGGTAGAGTAGAGGTAGGAGTAGTAAGAACCGAGGAAATAACAACCCCGAGAACCGAAAACATTCAGTACGATAGTAGTAAGTGGTCTTATGAGGAAACGGTTCTTGCTGAAGGGTCTGACTTAGTTGAGCGGGTTACAACTATTATGAAACTAGATAAGGCTACTGGTCAGGTTACAGATCAGGTAGATAGGGAAGTTTCTAGAGAGACTATTCAGGAGAACGTACCTAGAGAGGTAATTAAGGGCAGTAAGGAACCTACATGGGTAGAAGAAAAGATAATCACTGGAGAGGTAGAGTTTGATACAGTTTATGTAGCAGATGAGTCCTTGAGTGGTGATGAACAGGTGGTAGTCCAGGAAGGTGAAAAAGGTAGCCTGTATACCACTAGGTTGATAGCTGTAGATGAAAACGGTAACCCTATAGAAGGGTATGCACCACAGATTGTCGAGGAGGATGCATTATCTGATTCGAAGGACAAGATTGTACATGTTGCTCCGGATAATCCTTTATTAGACTAAATATGAAAGGTAGGGTTTGTAATAGCCCTACCTTTTATTAGTATTGTTAGGAGGTAGGAGAATGAGGACAAGTTATCAGAGAACAAATAATGTCAAGAAACCGCAAGAACCTGAAGACAAGAATGTAGGTAGTGTTCAGGACAATATAGATTTAGAGGATGAAGCTTTAAAAGCTTCATTGCGAGATGCATATATTGCTATCAACGATGCGGTAGTTGATAGTAGGAAGAAGCAGGAAATTAAAGAGTACTCGGAAGCTTTAGAAGCACAGGCAGATAGTGTTTTGCAAGGCAATCAATCTTCTGAACCTGTTTATGGTGAAGAAGACCAGGGAAGCCCTAAGGAAGATAACGAAGAGACTTCCAAGGAAGAAAAAGCGTTACTGGAGAAACAGCGTAAGAAAAGAAAGAAAGTTATCATTGGTACTACAGCAGCATCTGTAGCGGTAGTTGCAGTGGCAGGGTTTCTTATTTACAAAAATTTCTTTGCTCCAGACAGTAGTGTAGAAGCTATCCAGACTCGTATTAGTAAGCTTTACACCTCTGAGGATATGGTAGATATTAAGGAAGGAGTTACCCAGGACGACCTAAACGAATTCTATCTGGAATTGCTAGATGTGCAGAATAGGGGCGATGATGTAGAAAGTGCCATGGAGGAACTGGACACAATAGGGTACTTCCTGTCTGATAAATCTACTTTGGAGCGGTATGATAGTGAGAGCTACGATTTAACTACTGCTGGTATGATGGATAGTGTAGAAGACATTAAAGAGAATGCTCAAGGGTATTCTGTGCCAGGTTTGGCTCTAACTATTAATGATATGGCTACGGGTATTGAAGACGATTATGACTACTTCATAGATTTACGCTCAGACTTAAATGGGGTTGTAGATGTGTTAAGCTTTGATGAGAGTGGGTATGATTCAAAAATCAGTATGGTATCTCATATTCCGAATAGAACTGAGTTGGAAGCCACATACGATAAGATTGTGGTAGATAAGCAGGCAGCAGTCGCTCAGCAGGAACTTCAGGAGGCTCAGGACGAACAGGCTAAACAGGAGGCTCAAAAAGCTCTTGAAGAGGCTCAGGAATTACAGAGGCAGACTCAGAAAGAATTAGAGGAGACAAGAAAACAGCTTGAAGAGGCAGCTCAGAAAGCAGCAGAGGAAGAACAGCAGCGTGAAACGTTAGATTTTAATCCTATTGCAACTCCTACGGCGGAATCAACAGAGGAGGCTGAACCTACAGTCACGGATACTCCTATTGAGGAGTCTTCAAGTTTAGAAGATCAGGTAGACACCCAGAGTGTTAGCAAAAGTTCAGAAACTGTCGAGTCCACTTCTGGAGAGGAATAGCTTTTCCGCTTGATATATGTTAAAATAGCAGTATACTAAAGAAGGAGAGTCTGTGAGGTATGAAAAAGAAACTATATATTGATTTAGATGACACTTTTGTAGATACTGAAAACTATTTACGAGCGATGTTTAAACAGAATGATATTCATGTACCTGAGAGCAGGTCTATTTACACCTTGATTGGTACTGGGGAGTATGATTTTCTGTTTAAGGAGGGTATGTCAGACTATACTTTAATCCCAAGGATGCCGGGAGCGGAAGATGCTATTCGTATTCTGAGTACGGAGTATGATATTTCTTTCCTGTCATGTTGTGTTTTTGATGAGGAAGCTGTCGGTAAGAAGAAATTAGCGAAGGCATTTAGGAAGGAACTTATTCTCTGTGACAGTACAAAAAGTCATATCAATATGGAAAATGCTGTTTTTATAGATGATAATGTAGGTCATCTTATAGACAGCAATTCTAAAGATGAGGATAAGTTCTTATTCTTCAACCTGTATACTCTAAAAGATATGCTGGGAAGTAATAAGTCTTATTTTGGTCATGTTGTTTCCGATTGGTATGAGATTACCAATATTTTGATGGGAGTGACAGAATCTGATGCAAAGCTTAGAGAATATTTTCGTGAAAGAATTCAGAAATGCGGTGCGAGAGGTAGGGTATAAAGATATTTATAAGGTTCCATTGCCTGAGGAAGTAAAGGGATGGAAAGTATCTGGTACTGAGATGTATGGAGTACGAGGAGTTGAGAAACCCTATTACTCGGAGTTAAATAAGAGTTTTGTTCGTAAACTTCCGAGAAATCTAACCGCTAAGAGACGTACAATCGACAAGGTAACTAGAGGTTTTAAGATGAATGAGGATGGGTCATATGTATACGAGGACTATAAGGTTCCTACTGGAAGTATTGTAGTGTTATCTCAGAAAAAGATTAACCTGCCTTATACAGAATACTTAAAACCTGTTGACGGTTATGGGTATATCGATTTTGCAACAACTCCGGATGGGGTTGATTACATGTATGTCTTGCCTAAGACCGTTTTATATCGTCTCAACCAGACAGCTTTGGTACTGTCTGTAAAAGATATGAAAGGCTTTTCTGGTATGGGGTATACGACTTGGAAGATGGGAAAGATTTTTCTGCATGTAATCCCCTATAGTCCGAATGCTCAGTATACTGGTAGTAAGGTACTTAAGACCGGTTGGACATTGGATTATAGCAAGGAAGTTCAGACTATTGTAGATTATTGGCAACAGGTAGGGGTAATACCTAACATTGGATTGTGTAGATTACAGGACGATACAAATCTCGTAACAAAGCCAACAACCATAGGGTATAACGAATATAATCCAATCGAATCTCTGCCTTTAAGTGACAAGGAAGTGTATGGTGAGAATGTTTAAGAAAGCTTTAGATAGATGGAATCGTATGCCATCTGTATATCATTTAGCAGCATGTGCTGTCTTAGGGTTAGTGTTAGGGTTTTTTCTTTCGAACTGTGTACTTTCTAGAGCCCATGTGATAGGTGATTCTATGATACCTACTTATCATGAAGGGGATAGTGTCTGGGTATGTCGGCTGGCAAAACCAGATCGTGGTGATAAGGTAGTAGTAATAGATAATGAAACAGGAAAAGATATTATAAAGCGCGTAATTGCTTTACCTGGAGAAACTATCCAGATAATAGATGGACAAGTATACATCAATGGTGAGTATTATCCAGAGGATTACATAAACAATCATGATACCAACTATTCATCTGGGGTAGCATCTAGTCCTATTACATTGCAAGAGGATGAATACTTTGTCATGGGAGATAATAGGGTTGTTAGTAAAGACAGTAGGGTAATAGGACCAGTAAAAGAAGAAGATTTTGTAGGGGTTGTAATTGGCTAAAATGAGAGAGTACTTAGGTAGGTCAGGAAATATTGTGTATCTGATTAACTTAGATACAAATGAGTGTGAATCCTTTAACAAGTTCGGCAAGATGGAGGGAAAAACAACAGGCATATTAGGATATGCTGGATCAAAATCTTTAGTAGAGATAGATATACTTTCGTTGATTGGCGACCCGGTCATGTCGATATGTGAAATATATTTCAATGGGTATAAGGGTACAGTTCCTATTGGATATTCGGAAGTTCTTTCTAGATTATCTGGGAAGTTGTCTTTGGTAGACCCGGTCATCTATAGGGTAGTACATCCAGAGGGGGTTATGCAGATATTGCTCCCTTGTAGGAAAGAGAAGTTGATAAATAAAGAGCTGGAACAGCTGTTAGGTGTGTCTATAGTATGGAGTTCCCTCTAAGAATGTAGTAAATTTGATAAGGAAATTATTGCGAAACTCTTTAATTTATGGTAAAATATAGCATAAATTAAAGAGTTGTTTTTTGCGTTAATTTAACTAAGGAAGGGGAATTTAGCTTGAAACTTATAGACTTTGTCAACAAGTTCAACGAAAAAAAGACCATTCGTACTCAGAGACTTATGGATATGAAGAAGTATTATGTAAGCATGTATAGGGTACATATGGTGAGATTATACGATAAGGGGTATATTAGCGACCCAACCCGAATGAACACAAAAGAGATATACTCGAATATTGAGGAGTTGGGTATTAGAAGTATGTTTACAGTCACTGGAGTTATTGAGTTATCGTCCAGAATGGCTATGTATTCATATTATAAGAACTACTCCAATGCAGAAGCGAGAGAATTTTTAGATATTCTCTATAATGTACTCAGATATGGTGAGTACATTGACGATATAGATAAGCTGTACGACAGTTGTGGTTTTGCATCCTGCACGAAAATGCCGTTATCCTTAGGATTACGTCTTAAGGGTGCTAGGGTAGTAAGTAAGACTGAATACAACATTTCAAGAGCTATTATTGCTTGCTTTCAGGATGCTATTCATACAACTGATGAGTATTGCTTCAATGATGATTTATGGACTCTTGCTATGCAGGAACTGGGAATACCGGAAGATGAATGGGAGAAAGACGGTCTGTTCGACAAAGACTTATCTCATGAGCAGGAGATAGATTTTATGGAATTGCTTCTGGATGGAATTGTTCCTGCATCCGGAAAATACAAAGACACTTTAGAAAAGTGGTTATATGAACATAAGTGGACAAACCGGGGATTTACAGTTTCTAGCAACGGTTTGTTTGAGTATCTCTTTTCTGCTAAGTCCAATGAGATTTTTGAGATAAGCACTACATTACTTAATAGCCTTTCCAAGGAAGGAAAAAAGGTATGGGGTATGAGCGGAAGTAAGTTTTGGGTAGAGAGGGAAATCGAAACCTATAATATCCCTATGTCAACGGTATGTGTAGTCTGCGGTGATGAAGATGAGGTTATGTTCGATGGAGGAGCGTTAAACGGGTACACAGGCGAGGTTTATCCGATAGAGTATGTGCAGTCGGAGGGTATTCATTGTATTGGATGTCCTGTTGAATTGTATATATCTCCGAAAGATAAGGGTCTGTTTTATGATTTAGAGGAAGTAGACATTCAGGCAGATTCATGGTTCAAGTTAAATATACAGAATTTGGACTTCTACGGATCCAATGAAACAATCCCACGTCCAAAGAAAGCCTTGTTCAAACCGGGAAGTCTAGAAGAGAAGCTGTATTTTATGTATGAAGACTCCTTGAGAGGTAAACTTGTAGGAGAATTACCTACATTGGAAGGCTTTGAGGCAGCAAAGAAGGTAGTAATGAAAGCTATCGGATAAGTATAGGAGGTTTTTCGAAATGGTTATAAAAGTCAGAAGATCAAAAGATAACGTATGGGGTTTTCCGGAGACTTTTAAAAGCTATATCTATGATGGTATGGGGTATGTAGAAGTCAGTGCTGTAGTAACACCTACAGGAGAGTTGTCGAGTCCGTATGTATATCGGGGAGAGCAGTTCATTCCTGCAAGTCAGATTGACGAAGAGATGGGAATTGAGAAGTACATTAAGGCGAAGAAACCTTTTTACTCACTTCTTAATGACGGTTTCATCGTAACGATTAGAGCAGGAGTAGATTTCATCAATAAGAAGTTTCTTCCGGAAAAAACATCTTACAGTGTTTACAACATCGGTAAGATTTCAAATAACGATATTAACTTTGGAGAAATCCAGTTGGTAGGTATCTTAGAACTGCCTGAAAATGTTCGTAACCTGTTAGATAAGCTGTCAGAGCAGGTAGCCAAGTGCAATGGAGATAGGGTAGCTTATCTGAAGGGTAGATTTGATGTAGTAGAAGAATAAAACAAAAGTAAGAGGGTTGCAAAAGATGAGTGAATCGGGTACACGTAGTGGAATAGATAGGTTTGTTAAGAAGAATCTGGCTCTGGACGATCAGTTTGATGCGTTCGGGGCTAAAACGGTATTCAGATCCCTTACAGAAGCTATTGTAAGGAATGTAGTGAGTGAGGGAAAGTGGTTTAGTTTTTGTACAAGAATCAACAACAAGCAGTATGATGTTATGTCTCACCGTAATAAGAACGGTGATAAGATAGGTCATTTTGCAGCAGAAATATACCCGGAAACAGTGTATCGTTCTGCGGTATATAAATACTTGATTAGAGATTACCTGTGTTACTATGAAGCACCTACAGTCGTCAAGGATATAGGCGGTCAGGGGTTCAAAGATTCCTACAACAAGTTCCTAATCACGGGTAATTTATATGTTATTGCTCATTGGCTGGGTATAAGTTTAGATGAGGCGAATGCCCAGTATGGGTATCGAGTAGATGAATGTTGCATCGACAATGAGTGTGATATGTTTCCTTATGTAAAGCTGTATGAGACTAGGGAAGGTATTCGAAAGGTATCGAAGCCAAGAAAAGATTTAGACTTGAGTATTGAGGGTACGCGAGTAATTCCGGTATATGCTTTAAAGATTGGGGTAGATGAACTTTACAGACTTTGTTCTGAGGACTTCTACAACATCGATTTCTTTAAGGATTCCGGTCAGGAGCGTACTATTAACACTACTTTCAACATTTCGAAGATTAGGGAGGTATATGGAGATACGGACTTCTTCCGTCAGGGGGTAGAAAGTATGTATCAGGGTAACTTCTTAGAGAACCCTAACTTAGACCGGGGGTACATTAGGGTATTCGAGGTTGGTGGAAGTAAGTACGACAATCCTTTAAGAAGTATTAACTATGCTAGAATTGTAGGTTTCCGAAAAGAAGAACCGGATTTAACCTACATTAACATAGACTTAGGGTCTGTAATTAAAACATTTGAGACCGGCATTACAATGTCTGGTGTAAATATCTCAGAAGTAGTAGAGATGCTCAAGATTTACGATGTAGGCAGAATCAATGAACCGGACACCAAGTCGATAGGTTCTATTTTAGAGCTGATGACATGGGTAGAGGGTCAGGAAATTCTCCTTAGCACAGTCTTTTTGAGACAGCTGGCTTTATTTATGATCGGTAATCCCCAGTGGTTTGACGGGTATACAGGTCAGGCTAAAGAAACTTTTGCAGCTACTGCTGATAGCCTTGAGGATTTTGATGATTTAGATATGTCGTTCTAAGGAGGAAAAAGGAGTTATGGCAACAAAGAGTATAGTAGGTAGGGTAAGGAGTACACAGTTAGAGCAGAGTCTGTCTGGAACGATTGTGGCGGATTATGTTTCGCAGATTGACAGTAATTTTATGTCTCTCTTGCAGAACAAAGGAGACAATATAATGATACCGTCTTTAGGGTATTTCATGTCGGATATCGCTCCGGAGAGTAAGAATCGATTTATCAACCTTTATAATCGTACAATGGGTCTGGAGGACGGAGTAGAGAATATACCGGATGAGGTAAAAGCGGTTCAGGGGGCTTTGTTCGATGGTTTATGTTTCGGGTATGATACTACCAATGATACGGTTGCTATATACACTATGAACTTTGATCTTTTGATGAACGATCTGGATGTCAATAGGGATATGGCTTCAATGTGCATCAAGAGTAACCTAGTAGGTCAGTTTAAAGGCTTTAGAATCGATGTTGAGTATGAGGTAGGACCGGAAACATTTAATTTTAAAGCTGTCAACCATAGAAAAGTATTGGACGATGAAACGGTAATCCTGATTCCCTACATTGCATGTGTAAGGCTTATGAAGATGATTGAAAGCTTCTTAGCTAGTGGTGCAGTACTAAAGGTAAAACAAGATTTCAACGGCTTAGAGAAGCTTAGATATGTTACAAGAAATGAGAGTGTCCTTGCTAAGTACTGCGATACTCCATCAGCAGTAAGAGGTTTGGAACCGTCATTCTTCCCGTTAAAAGCATTTTTCTATGCTCCAGTACTTGGAGCTCCTAGTACAACGGCTATGGTGACGAATATTAATTTATTTAACCTGTGTGAGATTAAGAAAATTAAAGCCGATAAGGTAGTAAATCTGGGTATCTCAAAGCCAGCAGATCCGATGAGAGCGATAATCGAAGACAGGGTATTTTCTTCTACAATGTACTCTTTGATTGTTGATAACCCTCAGGTAGCAGCAGACATTGTAACCCAGCTACCTAAGGGTACAGAGTTTTTCGCATCAGCGGAGAATGTAAGCGATATATCTACAGCAGCATTTAGTAAGTATATGCATGGTTTAACTGATGAGGAACGCGAGATGGCTGTAGATGCTGTTCCGAATGTACGAGAGGAAATCGACACCCGCATGAAAGTGCTGGGTGGAGGAACAGGGGAGGTAATTGAACCGGATAAGTTTTACGATCTCAGACCGATTCTAAAAGACCATGTATGCAGGTTTATTATCCGGAAAAAAGATTGTAGCCTGTCATCTATGATTGGTACAAATAATAGAAGCATCTTAGCTGGAATATATGGAGAAGACTACTTTAAGAATTACGAGAGTTTTGGTGTAAGACTCTATGAAGTATTTGATGAGGTAGACCTCGGTAGAGAAATCAAAGATGCTCTGGAAGCCAACGGCTTTGAATCCTCTCCGGAAATCTGTAGCGAGTTGATGGACTTATATACAGAAAATGGTAGAACTGTCACAGATAAAGTAAGATTTGGAGCAGCTGAAATGTTAGGGTATAAGACTAAAACATCTAGTTCAGGTGACTCTGATAGTATTATGTTCCGTACTCTGGATGCTACAGTCACTGAGAATGGAGTACAGGGTTACTACAGAAATATTGATCCGGATAAGATTGTAAGTGCGTTAATCTTAAAGTAATAGATTGAGAGGTGACTAGATGTTCTCAGATTATAGGAAATATTTGTTAAGAATACGAAATAACTTAATACAGTGTGGAGTAGAGTTTCCTGTAGAGAGGGTATCTGGTTACCGGGATGTCTTTGAATTGGGTTGTGAATTGGACGAGGTACTCTGGTATTACTCGGTGTTAGCTGTAAGTGGTTCTGTAGATGCTCTACAGGGCTTTTTCCTCCCCTTAAACGGGTATTATAAGGAACGCCTTAGAACTCTCACCTATAAGGAGTTTGCCAATTTCCTTAAGGACTATGATAAAATTAGCGTATCCGGCAAGTTAAAAAGCAAAAAAGCTTTAGATAAACTTAAAGCTGAGCTAGAAAGCAGTAGTAAAAAATATGGAAATATGGTAAAATTATCAGAAATAGGAGAGGGGGTAGGCGTTAGTCATGGTCGTTATGTAGAGGATGTAGAAGAGAGCGGTAGAGTAGTAGAGGAACCTAAAGGTGAGTTTGTAGATCATGGAAGGTATGTAGACGAGACGGAAGGGTATCTTGAAGACGATGAACCGTTCGAGTTCGCAGAGGAGGGTATCGAAGATGAGGTACCTTTCGAGTTTGCGGAAGACGACAATAGGTATTACGATACTGACGAAGAATCATTTGAGTTTGCAGATGAAGGCGAAGCTTATGTAGAAGACGACGAAGAGCCTTTCGAATTTGCCGATGAAGAAGAGTATTTCAATACTTCCGATGAAGACGATGAACCATTTGAGTTTGCAGATGAGGATGAAGAACCGTTTGAAATCATTGAAGAAGATGAGGAACCTTTTGAGTTTGCAGATGAGGATGAGGTATACGAGGAAGACGAAGAACCATTTGAGTTTGCAGATGAGGATGAAGAACCTTTCGAATTCGCTGAAGACAATGAAGTTTACGAAGAAGATGAAGAGCCTTTCGAGTTCGCAGAAGATGATGGTTATGTAGAGGAAGATGACGAACCTTTCGAATTCGCTGAAGACGAAGAAGAGTATGTGGAAGATGACGAACCTTTTGAATTTGCAGAAGACGACCAAGGTTACGAAGAGGACGAGGAACCATTTGAATTTGCGGAGGACGATGAGCCTTTCGAGTTTGCTGAAGATGAGGATGATTTTGTTGAGGATGAAGAACCTTTCGAGTTTGCCGAAGAGGAAGAAGTTCCTACTCAAAGTAGGGTAGTAGCGGAACCTCAAAAGAGTCCTAGTGATGAAGTTCCTCAACGTGATTTATCTGATACTCTTCAGGATTTCACAAACGGATTTTTAACCAGTGTCAAAAGGGCAGCAGTAAAAGGTTTTAAAAAACTAGAAAAATAGGTGTAGTTTATGAAGGGTACATGTCTTTTTTGAAAAGGTATATACTCTTCAGCTAGAAGCAAAAAATCATTAGAAAAATTAGGAGGTTTTGTATCAATGTTCAATTTAGAAATGAAAGAAAGTGTACTGGCTCAGTTCAAAGAGAATATCGCTATGAATCGCGAGGCAAACTGCGGAGATATTGATCTCGGTAAGTACATGGATGAAGGAAATGTGGATCTGGTAAGAGACTGCGTAACAAAGGTAAAAGATAACGTAGTGGCAGCAGTACCGGTGGGTATCGATATCCCGAGAGTTTCTCTGTACTGTAGAGCAACCGGAGATGCTGATGCGATTTCTCTTGTAATGGTTACTATTACAAACGTACTCAGCTCTGCTAAGAAGTTTAAGTTCTCCCTATCTCTGTCCAATCGTAATGCAACAGAAGTAGCTTTTGATTTCTTCGAAGGCGTATACGAGCGTCTCATCGTTGATACAATGATCGAAGAGAATCTGCAGGATGTAAACGAAATCCTGAAGAACGCTACTGAGGAAGCTGGTTTGAACTACACAGTTAAAATTGTTCCTCCGATGGGTAACGAGGGCAAAAAGATTTCTTTCATGTCCGATGAAGAGATCATTTTCGTAGCCGATCCGGATCGTGCACTGAGCCTTGATGATGTTTTGGTACTTCAGGAGCCACATGACCTGATCACTGATGAAATGATCGAGGGTGCTTTCAAGGTAGAGGTTGAGAATCTGGCTGAGGCTCAGACACCGGAGCAGTTGGTTGCTAAACATGGTGGTCTGCTGGTACAGTACATCTGTGATGTAAGTAAGCTGGTAAAACCGATGACACTGATTAAGAAGATCTGCAACAAAAACATCATGAATGCCCGTGGCAATAAGGACTGCATCATGTACTATCATAAAGACGGAGTATTCTCTCTGATCGCTAAACGTGAGGGTAATCTGGAGGTAATCCTGTCTCCGTTCGATACAGATACTCTGAGAAAAGTAGATGTAGATGTTCTGGCTGGTGTAGAGGCTTAAGGTTGTCTTTTAAGGGGTTGTCTTGCGGGGCAACCCCTTATTTTAGTTTAAAGATAAAGGAGGTATTGATGTGGACGATTGGAGTAGTATAAATCCGGACATGAATGGGGGTACAGAACCTCCAAAAAAGGACGAGCAGAATGAACAGGATGTTGCTCCTGTAAACTTAAGTAAGAAGAAGGTTGGGGTACTTCTGGTAATAGTTTTGGCGATCGCGATTGTTCTGATTGTAGTAATTCAGAGTTGCTCAATCCAGCGGGAAGTAAATGTTCCGTCTCCGACTCCAACCCCTGAAATTACGATTAGTGACACCGGTAATAGTGTTGGAAATACGGGAGAAGAAGAACCAGAATTTTCAGAAAATATGGTCGAAAATGAGGGTTCGGCTGGTGGTAGGGATGAAGAAGCTAACTCAGCTAGTAATTCGGTTGTAGATTCTGGAGAGTCTAATGTAGTAGATGAGGATGTAGAACCTACTGTAGATCCTACTGAAGAGCCAGTAGCAGAGGAACCAGCCACAGAAAAGGGTAGTGGTTTACAGGAAGTGGCTGAACCGGTATTAGGAGAGTTACAGCAAACCACAGCTATGGTATCCTCTAAGAAAGTATACAATATTGATGATTCTTCATATGCATATTCAATCAGTCTGGTACTGCTTACCGGAGAGAACCAGACCACTTCAGTAGAATATTTTTGTCCAAGAAAAACATACGATGCTTTAAGTACTGCTGATTCTGTTACAGTTCAGTATCAGGTTGATTCTAATGGAATTATTAGTGTAGCATCTGTTTCCAAGTAATTTTGTAAATGGTAGGGTATTTGTAAGTCGTGTCTGGAAAGCCTACTATGGTGTTAGCTTGTGCGTGGGGTAGTAGGGTGGTTTTGCTCCGGATAGAGCTGGTTTATTGTGTATTTTATACAGTTTGGCGGTTCTGTTTTGGGCGAGATGCCCAAATTCGAAAAAATGTGATTTTTTGGAAAAAAAGAGTTGCTTTTTCGACCCTAGTGTGCTAAGCTATACTCATCAAACGAACGGAGGGTATGGACCCGAGGTTCAAAAAATATCTAACTATCTTATAAGGAGGAAAATATTATGGCACGTATTCAGTTAAAACCTGGTGCAACAGATGCACCTGAAACAAAGGCTCCGGTTCAGGAGACCGTATCTAAAGAAGTAGAAACTGCAGCAGTTAATGCTCAGGCTCCGATCGCAGAAGTAGATTCCGAGAATTTGGGAATCAAATCTGATAAACTGGAGTTCGTTGCAGCACTGGGTGACCCGTCTCGTGATGATGTTACACCGGCTGACGTTAAGAAAGGAACTCCGAAACGTATCGACCCGACGATTGTTGGTTATGCGTTTAAAGTTCTGGAAGACATGGAAGTTCCGGAGTGCGGAACTGGCGATGATCTGAAAGACAATCCGATGTCTTACAAAGACAAAGACGGCAAGAGAATGGCAAAAGCTGGCGAGACCATTTACCTGACTCGTTTCGAGACTGGTATGCTTCTGTCTCAGCCGGAGTTCAACTCCAGAGTAACTGGCGGTAACATGCCTGTATCCGTATCTTACACATTCTTCGGACCGAAGCCTAAAGACGGAGCTCTGCCGACTGTAACCAGCACTTCCAGAATCCCGTCCGTAACTCTGAGACCTGCTCAGACAGGACAGTCCATCAAAGATATCCAGATGATCCCGGTTCTGACTTTCACTGCCGAGAAAGACGCTAATGGACGTCCTCGCAAAAAGAGAACTATCATTCCAGGATTCGAGAAATGGGCACCGCTTTGCAAAGAGCGTACAGTTGCTGCAAGACCACGTGCTGGTGCTACTGCTAAGGCAGCCAGAAATAAAAAGGCTGATATCTTCCTGCAGATCGTTGCTGGTAAGAAAAACTAACTGTTCCCCAACAGTTACACAATCTATCGAGAAAGGGTGGATGGCATCGCCATCTGCCCTTTCTTTTAGAACAAACTTAATGAAGTGTGGTTATAGGTATATTGTGGGGTAGAAAGGCTGGGTTGTATGAAGATAGGTGGTTTGAGTAGTTATGTAAGAGTAGTTAACTGGCTCGAATATGAGGGGTTTCGCGTAGGTGCAAGGGTAGCAGTGTCTAAAATAGAGATGCCTTGTAAGAGGTTTTCTCCTATAAAATCTGAGATGCATGATAATACTGCCCATGGTGAATATGTAGGTGTAGAGACTATATCTCCGGGTCGGGTATACGAACTATCGATGTATGAGCTGTTATGCTTAGGAGATTGTCCAGAACTCAATTTTAAGTTCGATAATTGTTATTTAAATAGTGAGATAGTATCCAGAGACTCTAACAATAGGGTAGTGTTGGAGTTTTGCGAGAGAGGATTTAGGATTGAGATCCTTACTTTAGGATCCGAAGAATACTTAGAGGGTATTTCTGAGGGTACTGTAGTATCCAGAGACTGGACTATATTGGGTACGCCTAAGGAGAGCGTTGAGGTTGTAGAAAAGGAAATAAAAGAAGTAGTCGAGGAATCTAAAGGGTATGGCACTTCTATTGAAATAAGTTAAAGAATTACGAAAGAAGGTTGTGTAGGGGATGCAGGGAGAAATTAGTTTTGCTAGAAAATATCGTCCAACTTGTTTGAAGGATTACATTGGAAACAGTGGAGTAAAGGAAACGGTACAGAGATATCTTAAGAATGGTAGACCACAGTCTATCCTTTTAACAGGTCATAGTGGTTGTGGTAAAACTTCTCTGGCTAGGTTGATAGCTAAGGAATATTTGTGCGAAGATAGAGATGAAAACGAAGGATCCTGCGGTGAGTGCATGAACTGTCAGGCAATGAATGATTACATTACCACTGGTAATTCGGAAATGCTTCCTGATTTGTACGAGGTAGATGCTTCAGAATCCAGTAAAAAGGATGTAGATAACATGCTCACCACTATGGATTATCCCGCTATGAACGGCATGTGGAAAATCTACATCATTGATGAGGTACATCTGTTATCTGAAAGCGGTATGGGTAGATTGCTTAAGAGCTTAGAGGAACCACCGGAGGGTGTGTTAATGATCTTTTGTACAACGAACCCAGAGAAGCTTCTTGATACTATTAGAAATAGATGTCAGCTCCGTTTAAGTATATCTAAACCCCCGACTAAGGAACTTATCGGTTTCCTACAGAAAGTATGCATGCTGGAAGGTAAGGATTACGATATTGGTGGTTTAAGGATGATTGCAGCTAGGGCAGATAACGTAACAAGGGACTCCTTAAACTATCTGGAAAGGGTATTAAACACCAGGGGTAGTGCTACTTCTGAAGCTGTAAGTACAGAATTCAAAGAAGTATCGGATAAAATCATCTTCGATTTTTATGAAGCATATATGGAGAAGGATTACTTAGGGTATGCTGGAATCCTTTACCAGATAAAAACAAACTTTGGGTTTGAGCCTTTCTTAACTTCTCTTACAAACTTTACAGTACGGGGTATCTACATATTGAATAGTGTAGATGTAGAGGGTATGTCTGAGGAAGAGATTAAGTCTTATCTGAGATTGTTCAAAAAATTCTCAGTTGAGGATATTAGTTTTATACTCAGTGAGCTTCGACGTATGAATGTAGGCGATATTGAGGCTAATTTTTTGGCATTTATCTATTCTGACCGGAAAGGTTCCTCTGAGCCTGTTGTTCAGGTTAAGGAAGAGAGTGTAGCAGAGGAGCGAGTTTTTAGAAATACTAACCTTACGAAGTTAGAAGAAGCTAAACTCCAGGAAGGTTCCAAATCTTTGCAGAGCGAGCTTAAGGAGGTTGGTTTTGCAGATGTACAGGAACTGTTTCAGCTTGAACAGGTAGAATAAATTTTAGAGGATAGGAGGTAAGTGTCTATGTTCAAGTCTAAAGGTGTTGCTAGGGGGTTAGTAATCAGTCTTGCAACATTCGGATTGGTATTAGCCGGAACTACAGCAACTTCTATTACTTATAGTGAACCTCTTTCCGTGTATGCTTCTAATTCGTTAGAAGATGATTTAAGCGGTGGTGGTCAGCTGGATGGAGGAACACCTGATGCCGAGATATCTGCAGACGATGAGGCTGTAGGGGATTGGATATCGGGGCAGAGGGGTATGACTGGAGAGCAGTTACAGACTGCTTCTGAAACGTTATCTCCGATTACAAATGTTATCGGGTATATTGTCGGCGGTATTGTAGTGTTGATAATGGTTCTTGTATCCCTTGTAACAGCTCTGGATTTGCTTTACATTGCTTTTCCACCTGTCCGTAATCTGTTATATAAGGCTGGTACAGATGGTACTGGTGCTTACACAGGTGGTATGCCTGGAGGCGGATATGGTATAGGACCTATGGGCAGAGGAATGGGTGCTGGCGGAGCAGCAGGCGGTACTAATAAACCAACTCAATGGGTATCCGACGAGGCAGTTATGTGTGCATCACTTGTTGGTGGTAGTGCACAGGCTCAGGGTGGAATGAACATGGGTGGTTATGGTATGCAGCAACCACAACAGCAGTTATCAACCAAGAGTGTTATTCGGGTATATTTAACGAAGAGGGCATTTTTCTTAATCCTTTTAGTAATTGGCATTATGATACTCACATCAAGTGCAGTTATGGGTACAGGTGTAAATCTTGCTCAGTGGGGTATTAGACTAATCAATCTTCTGAACGAGTATATTCCAGGGTAACGAAATGGTTTAAGAGTTTACATTGGAGGCGATTCCGTTGGGAGAATTATCTGAATACATTAAAGAGAGGTACTTCAAAAAAGGTTCAAACGATGCTAAAGACCTCATGCAACGGCAAAAGGTAAAAAATGCGATACAAACAATATGTGATACGCATATTAATGGACCGGATGAAATGTTGGAATTTGAGATTTCTCCTAAAGATTTACCGTATGCGACGGAGGTAATTACGGAGGAACCTCTAAGATCGAAATATGATATTATACAAACTTCGGAAACTCTATTCATGGCGAAATTAAAGGTCTTGGATTTAGGGTTGTAGGGTACAAACGAATAGTAGGTGACGAGATGACAAGGGAAGTAATATACCGAGATGAACAGGTAAACCAACTTTCCAGTAATCTGAATCTTCCTAAAACTGTAATAACAGGGATACTCAAAGAGTATTCCTGTTATATTAAGGAAAGGTTAATGGCGGGATATACGGTAAAATTTTTAAATGTTTGCTATATCCGTGTCAATGGCGAGTCTGAGAAAGAGCATGAAACATTAGCCTATGTAGCTACCGAGATAGCTGGTAGGGTAGGTGTAAGTAATGATATAGCATATCGTGTCTTAAGTGCTTTTGAGGAGTATATGATTCGAGATTTGAGAAAGTTCTATGGTTACTGTATTAAAGGAATAATTAGGATACGTCTTGAACAGACTTCTGAGGGAGTTTACAAGGTACGAACGAAAAAGTCAACGAGGTACAATGGGTTGCCCATTACTGTAACAACGTTGGGTTCTTTTAGAAGAAAGGCGGAGATTATAGCATGATGGGTCAAACTCATAGGGTAGGTGGCATGCTTTGTGCTTTAGCAGGGTACACTTATTTAGAGAGCAAGGGTATGTTGATTGCAGATGTAAGTCCTTTGGTGCAATTAACGATTATGTATCCATTTGCAATCTATGGTAGTACATTTCCAGACTTAGACCATAATCCAGATTCTATTCCATCAAAAGACATATTTAGTCTATTGATAAATAAGATTCTTCATCTTACATCTGGAATACGAGAAAGATCTGGTAAAGATTTAAAAGGACCCTTAGCAGTATTTGATGCTAGGCATAGAAGCTGGCAAACCCATTCAGATTTATTTTTGTTAATATGCATTGTGTTGTCGATTACATTTATTGGAGGTGATGTTTCGACAGCCAATGGTATCATATTAAAATTGGTTGTAACAGGATTCATGTTAGGTCTAGTGTCACATATGATATTAGACATCATTACTCCAGCAGGTATCTGGTGTATTGGTGCAGCAGTTTTATCAAAGGTGACTAAGTCTAGAAAGTTTCCTGTAAAGATTCACTTAGTTCCCCATTCAAGGTTCTTTGCAACTGGAGGAACATGGGAGACTATTGTAAGATATTTTATGTGGGTAGCGTGTATTCTTTTGATGGTGAGAATCATCTGGGGTATGCTTCCATATAGAATAGTGTTTTCCTAAAAGTGAATAAGTGGTTGTAAGGGCGCAATGAAACGTAAAACATTTAGAAAAGGAGGAGAGATTATGGCAACGTTTTATGCTCAGAAAAAGAAAGCATTCGCCTTTACAATGGTACTGGCGATGCTGATTACGATGTTTATGTCTAGCATCGCCCTTTTTGCGTCAAGCGCAACGCCGGATGCTCAGGCACATCGTGATTTAACAATCTATGTACAGTCTCAGATGTCTAACAAAGAGTACGCAGTCGATGGTGGTGGTACTATTGAGGGTGCTGATTTGTTCGATGGATCTCCTACTGATGGGTACGATCTGAATGAGGATGAGTTCCAGACTCTTACTTCTGCGGCTCAGGCAGAAGTAGTATCCGATATTGCTGAGAACTCCAATGCAGCAATTGATGAGACTGATACAGTATCCGAATCCACAGTACAGAACTGGTGGAAAGAACTCCAGTCTAAAGACGGTGTTGGTTCTAAGTTCTTAAATGAGATTCTTAAGAACACAAAACCTGACTTTGTAACTGCTAATGCTATCTACGAGCCGTTTTCCGGTCTGGTAGGAACAGTCTTAGGTGTAATTGCAGTACTCTTAATGGCTTTCCTGGGTATTGTAATGGTTTGCGATATTTCTTACATTGCACTTCCGCCTGTTCGTAATCTGGTAGCAGATGATGACGGAGATAAGAGTGGTCATAAGATTGCAAAATCTAAGATCTTCTCTCATGATGCTATTTATGCAGTACAGTGTGCAGAGAACAATACCGATGGTGGTTCAGGTGGCGGTAAGCAGGCTTTGGGTATTTACCTTAAGAGGCGAATCGTTATGCTGATTATATTAGGTATCTGCTTGATGTACCTCGTCCAGGGACAAATTTATACTTTCGTAGGATGGTTATTAAACCTCCTCAATGGATTTTTGGGGTTCTAAGAAATATGGAGTTACAAAAGAGAGGCTCTCTGCCAACCACAGAGAGCCTCTCTTTTTTGTTTTATAAATACTAGATTTTTCTATAGACCTTATTGAAATCTCAGAAAATCTCAGAAATATACACTTTTGTTGATAAGTTTTATAAATAGTATGTATTTATGCGTTGAATGGTTTTGTACAAGAAAAGGTATTACCACCAGATTATTCTTATATTGTTGGTGAACGAAGAAAACACAAATTTGAATATAGGCTAAAGAGATTTAGACATGACCCAACTTTAATTTACGAAGAAGGCAAATCCAAATCTGAATTAGCTAAGATTAATAATATACCAAGATGTTGGGATTACGGTAAGATCAAATGGGTTTTACACAATTTGCTATAATTTAGGAAGGAGTAATTGTATGGTTACTAAGAAAGTAGAAGATTTTAGGAGAAGTATTTTAGCTGTGCTACTTATGATGGTAGCCATACTCTCCATTCTCTTTATGAATGGGGTAAGTGTGTATGCAGACCGTTCTGAGGTAGATGCAGTAACAACAATGGAGGAAGGTCAATCCGAGATAAGTAGGGTATGTTCTCAGGCTAATAATACTTGTGGTTTAGAGATTTTGGTGTACACTTCATCTGATGGGCTATTAACCTTTAGTAATAAGCTGTATAGTCAGCTTGATATGCAGGAGAAACGAGACTTCATGCAGGTAGCCTTGGAAGCTACTCAGGAGACATCTTTAGGAGCCCAGCAGAAGAACAAGCTTTACAACTTCATAGCAGAACAGGACAACCCAACATCCGCAGCAATCAAGTATTTAAAATCTGATGCCAGTGCAGATTTTGTAGAGGCGAAGGCGTGGTTTCGTCCGTTCTCTGGAGTAATAGGAACGGTAATGGGTGTAATATGTTTGGTAGTGTTTCTACTACTGGGTATTTCCTGTTTGTTTGATTGTGCCTATTTGTGTTTGCCAACATTCCAAGCCTTACTAGAACATGGGGAAGAGAATAAGAGACCTTTCGGTGTAAGCCGTGAAGCTTGGAAAGCAATGAAAGATGTAACTGCTGATATGAAATATCGAAATATAATGTCGGTATATTTTTCTAGGAGAATCCCTGTGGTGATTGTATGCTGTATCTGTTTGGGGTACATAGTATCAGGTCAGATTTATGATATACTGGTATTTTTTATAGATGCTTTTGCTAGTGCAGGCTGATTGGAAGGAGGAGTTAGCTAGATGAGTTTATTTAGAAAAGGTAGGGGTGCATTTAAGAGGGCTATAGCGTTTGCCTTATCTTTTAGTATAGGGGTAGGGGCGGTGGCTAGTCCGGTGTTTGCCGATGTAGGCGACGGGAATTCTAATGATAGGATATCTACCTACATTAACCTTGCAGCAAACAAATCCAATATGGATGATGATTTGTCTGGTATGTCTTTAACGGAAGACCAGTTAAGATTCTTAGGGGTGTATGTATCTAATTTCTTTGTTCCGTTTTCTACGGAGTTCGGTGCAGCATCTTCTAATGATGAAACGGATCCCACTAGAGAAGCGGTAATAAACGCTTTACAGGTAGGATTAAACTTCTCTGATACCTATGCTGAGACCTTTGCTGAGACTATTGTAGGGCTGGCTAGAAGTTCGGTAAAAGAACTCACTCTGGGGGTATCTGAAGAATATGGAGAAAATATCCAGAAGGTAGATGACGGTCTAATTCCTGCCACTTATTTGAATTACTTTTATTCGATGGTAGGAGGACCCGAGAGGGTAGCTTCGGATGGTTCTAAATCTACAGCTATTAAAGAAGCATTAGTAGGGTACAATGAAGACTATAGAGACATGAAATACGGGTATTGGGGTTGGATGAATGGAACTGAGTTTGTTCCAGTATCTGACTTTACGTTAATTCCAAGCACTGATGGTAGAACGGCATCGATGGTTGCTTTCGGTAAGTGCTTTGAGTCCGTACCTAATTTACGAGGGTATGGTTTTTCAATGTTTGACTTGACCAGTTCAGAGATTGAGGGTGGTCAGGAGATATCTAGCGACTTAACCAAAAAGGAATCATATGAGATTACTATGAATGGTCAACGGATGATGGTTGACTGTTTTGGTGATATTATTGTATACGGTTTACAGCATCAGGTTATTGCTGTACCGGGGTGTGTAAATCCTTATATGTGGAGGGCAGTAGCTAGTGATGGTACAGATATTGCAGAGCTTCATGCTGGAGAAGCTTATCAGATGACAAATATACCATCCATGGCGGCGGCTGATGTAGGTCTATCTGGTGATGGAAACTTGTATTCGGCTATTCAGGTATCACCTTTGAATACTAACACGGATTCTGATGGCAATACTTCTAATTCGGGGGTATCTGATAGTCATATAGAAACCTTTACCTTATGGACTGATAACGATGATTTAGGTCACAGATTAAATGCTTATGACTTTGCTGGTGGTTCTGCTATGCGTGAGAAGAACTTAGCAAGCTTAAAATACATATTGGGGTATGCTGACGATACTCCGGGTAGTGATTATTGGACGGTAGAAGAAGAGGGAGGAAATATTACAGTTTCTGCTACAGTATCTGCTTGGTTGTCGTTAGGAATGTCAAAACTTGATGAAGATTATCAGTATCAAGATCAAGATAAACATGATGCTCTGGAAGATGCCTTTGATGACCTTGCAGAACCTTGGAATTCATCCTCTTTAACGGGTGGGGTAGACGTTCCAGGTGCTTCTAGGGACGAGGTTATTGATAGGATTCAGCAGTGTATAGATGCGGTAGAAGAACAGGTGGCGAACTCACCGGGAGAGGATGTATCTCAAGATACAAACCCAGATACCGGTAACACAAATGTACGTTTAAAAGAGATGACTCCGGACATGTCAACAATGTTCACTGAGGACGGAGAATCTTTAGGAAATCATGTTAGAATTTATAGAGGAACTACAGATACTAATTTTGATACGGTAAGCAACTTAACAGGTGTAGGTAACTGGTTAGAGGCGATGGATAAATCTGCTGAGTATTCAGATGAAAAGTATCCAAACAATCTGGTATCTAATCTCTTTACAGGTGCTTACGACAGCCAGATGGATGCTGGTGCAAACTACTTCACGGTTACTTATCCAAGTCCATCTAACATTGCTCAGAAAGATGTGTATGTATTTGACGGAATGGTAATGATTGATAACTTGGCTGAGTATCATTTTAAGCAGTCAGACCAGGATATAGATTACCACACGTTTAATATATTAAACTATGCCAATGAAGATGGTACTACGGCAAATACTTCATCTTCGACGTATAGCTGGGATTATGGTTCAGAAAACACTTTTGCAGCAGGATATACAAATATAGAGGATGGTGTAATCTTAGGACCAGATTCCGTATCTGAGTCTGCATTAGTAAGCTTATATTGTACATACTTATTTTCCAGCTTGTACAATTCCTCTCCAACTGATAAGGCTAACACCATTGGTAAGCTTGGATTTAGGATGAATGCTGATCAGGTACCTGAGATTCCTAGTGAACCACTTGAATTATCTGACAGTGCGAAATCAGACCTTATGTTAACATCTATCAGAGATTGGCTGTATTACCTGCTTCATCCGGTAGAGGGTGTTAATTACGTTAGAGAGCTTCTTACAAACAAGATTAATGGGTTTCTGTTAGGATGGCATAACGATATGCTGGGTACTAATGGGGTAGGTCAGACGACTGGAACTACGTTGTACCGCAGTAATACAGGGTATGTAACCACGCCAGATTTGTCCGAGATAGAATGGACAAACTCCCTGATAAATTTCTATAATCAGTGCATACCTTTCTTACTGATAGTTATGATTGTAACTATGGTGTTTGCGTACATTACGGGTATCCTATCGTTGCAGAAGTCTATCTTTGGAGTAGCAATCTTTGCAATCTTCTTGTTACTGCCTGTAAACCTTATAAATGGGGTAGTAAGCATAAGTAACCGTGTATCCCAGGGTATATACGGTGAGAAATTTACTTACTGGGCTTTAATACAGCAAGAAACTTACGCATCAGCTATAGAAGATGCAGCAAATCAGGATAGTTACAGTAATTACCTACAAACCTTGTATCAGACTAACAATGCGGTTTATTCAAATCAGGGTTCTGAATCGATAGTGCTTAAGTGGCAGGCTCCGAAGAAAATGACATCTTTGATGGTATCGAACGATGATTCATATAATTCCTTGTCTAATCAGGGTCAGGAGTTGCTAAATGCTTTTCTAGGCAACCAGATGACAGGTGAAAGCTTTGTGGACGACCCAGAATCGGTTTACATGTATAGAAGTTATCTGGATATTTCAAATTACTCTAGAATTATCTATAGGGGTATTTCAGAGGGTACTCAACCTAGACAGGGACTAAGCAACTCTGTAACTGGCAATGTTAAAGAAAGCCTAAGAGATGCCTTGAATACAATAGACTTAGATTATTCAACCGACCGTAATAATGGTTATACAAACCTAGATGATGGCAATTCAGATGTAGATATGGCTCTCAGGGTAACAACTCCATTATCAAGTGCAATAGTAAATGATGCCTTAGGGAAGGCGGGTACAGTAGATAATTTAGGTATAGATGGTTTTGTAGGCATCAATCAGAACCTGTTCAACTTCTCATTAGCGTCATTTAATACAGGTAACGACATTAGCCAGGATTTACTTGAAAACTTGGATAATAGTGGTAGTTCATCAGCTGAGGTAGATGCCCTTGAGGATGAACTTGCAAGGTATTCTAATCAGGATTTAGTTGGTTTAGCAGCATATGGATTGTTCTCTGAGAATGTATTTTACTACTTCTCATGGGATTTATATGATGCTGGTCTGGAGCCTAGTGCTTCTGTAAACTCAGGGTATAGAAACTTACTGTTAGGCGAGAATAACGCTGGCTACTTCTACAATACCAAATCGAATGGTGAATTAAAAGACTTTATGGATATGAAGTCCTTGTTTACATATATCATTCCATACTTAAAACAGTGCAATGATTTAGTAAATGAATGGGATGACGTATATGGTATCTTCATTTATGATGGAGTACCTACCGAGGAAGGTCATTGGGACGATCCAGATATCCAGGGTAATGCCGAGATGGAACAGAGGTATTGGCATAACTTAAATGTAGCTAGATTGTATGGTCTGTATACTCCGTGGGTAGATGTTATGTACGATTGTAGCTATGCAGATGGTGAGTATATCAACGCCATGGGTGAGAGGTTTTATGTATCAGATCCCTTAGATCCTGCTACATATCCTGAAGAGCGTCCGATGATATTCTCTGAGAGCGAGATGCATGAGTATGGTCTTGGAGAGGGCGATCTTACAAAGGTAGAACGGTTAATCCTAGATTGTAATAGAGGTATGGAAGAGCGAATGTACGAACTTCTGAACTATTACAATTTTAGTGATGTTACCTTGAACACTGCAGCAGCTATGAACTGTGCTTTTGAATTTAACAATACATTCTCAGAAAACGGTATCTTTATCGAGAATCATAATATTTATCCTCAGTCCTTTGAACTGGCTGATTTCTCATACGATGCGTTCTTACGATTCATTCTCTCTAATACTACTGGAGAAGAAATGAACACCACTGAAGATTTCTATTCAAACATTGTAGAGAACTCTAGTATGACTACGGTACTGGTTATGTTAATACTGGATGTGTTGTCGATGTATGTATTGCCTGCGTTTAAGATATTCTTCTTGATTGCAATATTCCTATCGGCATTACTTATCATAGTAACTACAGCCTTTAGGGTAGACCCGGAACAGAAGTTCATTAAGCGGTTAGCGACTGGGGTATTCTCACCAATGATTAAGTTCATGGTAATTTCAATAGGTTTTGCCTATGTAATCTCTCTATTTATGGGTACAGGAAACAACGCTGTAACTCAGACAGAAGAGATTTCTATACAGATGGGTGATCCTGTAGTAGTAATGTTAGCAATGTGTGCTATAAATATTATAGTCCTAATCCTTTACTTCTCAGTAATTAAAAAAGTTGTTCAGGATATTAAGCGTAACGGTAAGATGTCTGTAAACTTCATGGGAGGAGTATTCGGCGGTGCAGCAGCGATGGCTGTAGGTGCTGTTGGAGGATCAGCTTTTGCTGGAGAAAGTAGAGGGCACCGTGGATATTCTGGAAGCGACGGTACTGATGGTCAGGATGGTACTGGGGTAGAGAGCGAGAGAGCGCAGAGACGTGGTAGCCATAATGTTGATGACGCTAGTGATGTAGAAGAATATGTAGAATCTACTCGTAAGAACGATACTAAGCGTGATACTGTTCGTATGGATCAGAATACTCCGAAGTCCAAGGAACAGGAGAAAGAGAAGAAAGAAGATCTTAACGAAAAGACAAAGCAGGGTATGGATCGTCTTAATAGAAATAGTGAGCAGTCTAACGAGGGTAGTGATTCTTCACGTAGAAGATCTAGTAACGCTTACAAATATACAAAGTCAGTAAAGGATCCCGGTTCAAATCGTTCTAAGAAATAAGCTATAGGAGGTGATTCGGAGTGATTATACTCTTAATTGTACTGCTGACAATAGTAAATATCGGACTCCGAATCTCTATAGGAGGTATCGAAGTTGCAGTAGCTGTATCTGAGAGGGCAGATAAGCTTCGTCAGGGTATGGAGAAAACGGCTGTACGTCAGATTAAAAAACACGGTAATAGGACTGCTTATACTACAGCTAAGGTGGCTAAGTTTGGTGCAGATACTGCAATGGTAGGTGTTAAAGTTGTTGGTAGGGTTGCTAAGACGGCAGCCCTACTTTCGCTTAAGGCTTCTATAAAGGTTATTAAGATGATAATATCTGCCATTCGAGATGGATTGGTAGCTCTTGGAAGTGTAGTTATTATCTTAGATGTGGTAGTATTTATACTAATCATGGCTTCTACAGCTGGGTATCTGGTGTTGTTTGGTGGTACTGATGAGAATGGAAACCTTACACTAAATACAGATATAATTGCTACATTAGGTACTCCCTCCGCTGGAGGAAGTATTAGTGGTAGTAATTCATCTGCCGAGGGACCGGCATTCACAAAATATAATCTGTCTGATGATGAGATATTACAGTTAGCTTCATTATGCCAACAGGAGCAGGGAACGGTTGCTGGGGCAGCAGCAGAAGCTTCTCTTATGTGTAATCTATTTGAAAGTTCCAGAGGTGACGACTACGACAGCTTAGTAGACTATGTTAGAAATAGTGGATGGTTTGCCAATGCTGGTAGATTTATGGATGCTAGAAATGCTGATTCAGATGTTGTAAATGTTGTAGATCATGTAATACGAGATGGTCTAAGGGTACTTCCAGGGTACATAGACGAGCACGATTACTTCGGCGATATTACATCTGCTACTAATGAGGGGGTAGCAATAGATGCTTCAGATCGTGGAGCATATAAGAAGAATGTAACTATTATTGATAATAGGTATGGTTCTACCTATACATTCTACTGTTTTCCAGATGAAACGTCTGACCCATTTGGGTATACAAGTGAGGAACTTAGAGCGCAGGTGGGTGATGATTGCTATACTTTAGAGGAGGCAATTGCTGGGATAGCTACTGCGAGAACTTTATCTGCAGGTAACGGAGAGTTTTTGTTAAGTTGTGAAAACCCAGATTCTAACTATCAGGGTCAGACTTGGGAAGTAGATGATAGGGAATTACTAGAGAAATTGGTATCCTCTGAATTTGGAGATGATTACAACGGTGCAGTGTTAGTTGCTCAGGCTGTAAGAGATGGTATGGTAGAACACAGTACGCATGATGTATCGTGGGTGATCGATAACTACAATTACACAGGATTATCTGGAAGTTCGTCTCAGGCGACTCAAATTGCTAAGAATGCCATAGAGTTTGTATTTGATCAGGGTGGCTCTGGTGTACAGCATAGGTTAAAAACTATGTACAAGGCAGGAAATGGGTACAGTAGTTGGCATGAGAGTTTAAATTTAGTAATTCAGTATAAGAACGCAAAATTCTTTGATTTTGATGAATAGTAGGAGGTAGTATGAAATGGCTGAGAACACTAGTGGAATGAGACCGAAAATGGGCGATTCCAGTATTACATTGCCTGTAACATTCGATTACTCTGGTGGTAGAAGAGACTCTAAGAGAAGTAAAACATTGTGGGCTGTAATAGTTGGAATTGTTGGAGTTATTATTGGAATTGGTATCCTTTTCAATAAGGAAGGAAACATAGCGGTAAACTTAATACTAGGGGCAATGTTCTTGTATGCGGTAGCTTTGCTGATACGTTTTGGCTTTCTGAAAGAGGGTAAGATTAGGAAGGGGTACATCAATCTTGCGGATAAAGATTATCAGTGCAATACAAACAGTGTTTGGGGTATTTATGATATTAGTTCTCAGTATCCGTACTATTGTAGATTTAGAAATGGAAAATCTGGATTATTTATAAGATTAAACAAAGATGTAATCCTTGGTAAGTATAGTGAGAGTGAGTACGAACATTATGAAGCTATTGGAGACGCTCTTAATTTAGCAGGAGCGAGTAGGGTACAAATTTGTCATATCGATTACATGGATAATGTTGGTACTGATGAACGTCTCGAGGAGAGTTTTATCAATCTGTCTGAGGTAGATAATCCAGATGTTAAAGGTGTGCTGACAGATATGTTCAGCTACCTACAGAATCAAATGATGCTTAGGGTAACTACATTTGATGTGTATCTGTTTTTGTGGAATGGTAGTGATATTAGTGCATGGAATACGATACAGCGTATTCTTAGCTGTTTTCTGGAAGCCAATTACAGAAGTTATCACATTTTAGACCAGTCAGACTTACGAGAACTTACTAAAACCCTATATAATATACACGATTTCAGTGTAGTAGATGCGACGTCTCATGCTTTTGCTACTGGAGAATATAGAGGGGTAGTACCAATTAGAAAAATCATGTCTGATGGAACGGAGGAAGTATACAATAAGACTATCGAGCAGAAGAAAGAGGAACGTGCAATGGCTATGAAAGAGCAGGAGTTGAAGAAACAGGAAATCAAGAATAGAAAAGAACGCAAAAAGTCCAAAAAAGATAAAAAGGAAGAAGAGTTTGATCTGTTTGATTAAGTTATAGGAGGTTGTAGAAAATGAATGTAGCATTTTCAATTGGTGAAAAGTCAAAAATGATAACGAATACCCTTAAGAAGTCCGCAGACAATGTGGACTTCTATTCGTATTCATCTATACCGGAGATGACGAAGGAATCTTTGGCTAGGCATATTGCTTTTAACCGAATTGTATTTTCAACTCAGATTCTGGATAAAAATGATCCAGAGGGAGATTTAAGAGTACTTAATGATTTTATTAAGAACTATTCAAATTCAACAGAAATTGTTATGATTGTGACAACAGCAGACCATTCCGGTATAGATAAGGTATTCACGGGTATGTTTAATTCTCCGATGTATACTCCGATTATTCTGGACAAGGCAACTGCTCAGAGCTTGTTGCAGATAGTTACAGACGATATCACAAGGCTTAAAACACAGTATTATGTGTTAGATGTAAAACAGGACAAAACAATAGTATCGGGTAGTGCTTCTGAGAATCCTAAAGAGCCTGCTCCGCAACCAGTAGAACCAAGGGAACCAGAAAAGAAGCGTGGGCTTTTTGGAATCTTTAAAGGGGGTAAAAATAAAAATTCTGCCCAGACTGTAGAACCTGCTCCCGCTCCTGAGAGTACTGTTCAAGATACTCCAAATATAGAGGAACCTGCTCCAGAAAATGACAACCATTTCTCTGCTGGACCTACTTCTGTATTTACTGGATTTGGTGGGGAGTCTGCTGGATCTGAGGTAGGTGCTGAAAAAGAACCTGAGAAAAAATTTGAAGGTTTTGGAAATTCTACACCTAGTGATGAGTCCGAGAATTTGGGGGCTAAATTTTCTGTAGAGGATGATGAGGATAGTGAGTTATCTATCGGGAGTTATGGGGAACAGCATACTGATACTGGTTTCCTTGATGACGATGAAGCTGAAGAGTTAAAACAACTTATGGAGGATGGCGATAATACAGAGGAAGACCCTAAAGAAGAAAGCACTTCCGAACCTGCTGGTGAGGAATGGAATTCTAATGCCACTCCTGTAAGGTCTTGGGAAGAGAAAGAAGCGGAGAAAAACGAAGAGTCATGGTCAAAACCAGAAGAACCGATTATAGAGGAACCTAAGAGATACAAACCTATACATCAGCCTATAGCGAAACCTAACAGAGAAAAAACGCATATCGATATGGTAGTTGGGGTACGAGGTAGTGGAGCTACCCAGGCTATTATAGACGAAGCTGTAAGCTTAGTACAAGATGAGGATATTAAAGTACTAATTATCGACTTAGATACCAAAGAGAATGGCATTTTATCCTACATTGATGCGGAGCGTTTCTATATGGAGGGTGCTAATAACGGTATTAATAAATTAAGAGTATACGAAGAAGACGGAGTAGGGGTAATCTCTAATGGGTATGGCGTTCCGGTTAGCAGTAGGGCGTTGTTGTCCTTATTAAACAGCAAGTTACTGGGTAATTATAGTATGGTATTTATTGATTGTCCTTTGGAGTGTATGGAGGCAGTTTCCTACGAGGTAGTTAAGAAGTGTAATATCCTTATTAAATCAGGTATCGATCGGAGTGATTTGGTAGCAACCTCGTTGGCATTAACTAATAGGGATTATGTAGACTTTAAGGTAGAAAAATATCTTATGGAGAATTGCTTGATTGAGTTCAAGGATGAGGATGAATGTAGCCCAGAAGATGTAGAATGGGTAAATCGGGTTTGCTTATTTGCGAATGGTAATTGGTTGGATAGAATAGGGATGTAGGAGTGTGAAGTGAATGAATGTCATTGTCACAAACAATAAAGTGGATTATGATGGTTTTCTAAAGGTTAAGTCCTTACAGGATGCTTTAGAGGTTAGGGGTTCAGTAGAGTTTTTTGTATATCATAAAAGTAGTGAAGCCATTGATTTAAAGGTATCATTGCTTACAAAGATAAAAGATCAGGTTAAGACTATGATCTATATTCGTAATAAGGAATCTGTCGAACAAGCTGTACAGATGATAGTGATAGGCTCTGAGGGTAAGTATATAGACGACGAGTTTTTTCTAGAGAGTTCCGACGAGTTAAATAAACTTATCTCGAACATGGATGAGATAAGTTCCATAGTATCTTTGGGAGGGGTATCTGTACTTAGCGATTTCTTCAACAGATACCTTAAGGATGGTAGTGCTAGTTTTAATCCTAGTTATTTAGCTGTAGTTAAGGATGCTGTGGCAACTATGATTTCTGAATATAGTCAGAAAAGCACAGAGATTATAAATCTGTCAACAACGGCTACAGAGTTGTTTGCAAACTCCTCAGAAATACTGGGTAAGATGAAAGCAGAACAGGAGAAGATGCAGAACGCTGTCTTGCAGTTAGAATCAGCTAAGGAGTCTATTGCAAGTGCTGGTAATACTTTTGGTCTGCCTAGTGTAGTGTTCTTTCCAACGGTAAATTATTTAAAAGAGAAAGATATTATAAGAATTAAGGATGTTGGTGGATGTATCTATCTAACATCCTTAATGATGGGTTTCCGTTTGTATTTGGAACATATTAAGTTTAGGAGACCCAAGTTGATTTTTATAGAACCTGTCGGAATGCAGTATGAGAAAAAGTACAAGGACTACCCATGGGTAACTCAGTTTACTTACAAGTCAATGGAGGGGTATTATAATCCTATTGTATTTACAAATTATCCTACGAAAGATGTAATGGGTAGATTATTAGACGATAAGGATTACGACACATTCATAGTAGTAGACAAATTAAGAACATCTAAAAGTCACGTATTAAATTGTAAGGGCGGTAATGTAAGGTATGCTGTAAGTGGAAAGAGTGCTATAGAAAAGTTCCAGTTGAGTGTATTAAGTTGTTTCTCTACAATAAGTCAGATACCGGGTAGTATGTTCACGGTTCCTGTGTTTCCAGAGTATCCTGAAGCTGTGGATCAGCGGGAGAGGATATATTTAAGATCTTGTGAAAATTTTTATGAAATTTTATATAGTGTAAAGCGTAGGTAACTTTTAGATGTAGAAAATATCTGTATTAGATATGTGAAAAGTATATGTTTTAGTAACGTATACTTTTTAGAAATACAAAAGAGGAAATTAGAAAAGTAATTTATATTTTTGTTAGTACAAAGAATAAATTTAGAAAAGGAAAGGTGGTCTCATGGGTTTTTTAAATAATTTCTATGGAAATGTGGAGGGTTCAAATACTAAGATAAAATTCTCTGCTTTGTGGCGTCAGTACATGTTAGACCACTTTAAGAAGGATATTAGCGACCATCAGGTAATCAGAGCTTATAATTTTTATGGTTCTGATAATGCTACTATGAGTGGTAAAGATAATATATGTTTCTATTACACCATCGATGGGTATCCTGCACAGGTTCCTATCGGTTTTAAAGATGATATTCGAAGGGAAGCTAGGGAAGGGGTACGGATTTCTTTTGTAGAGATGTATGATCCCACTCGGATTGATTGGAATAGCCCCCAGATGAAATCCAAAATTCGTACTTGGAAGAATATTGATGAAGACCGTGAGGAAGTTACGGAGTACAACTACATCAATCAGATTGGTACGATGGATAGTATGGTACGTCGTAAGAACTCGTTAGTGTATTTAGCAGATGCTGATACTCGTAGAAAGAGAAACCTATTCAAGTTTCGAACAATGATGATTATTTGTGGGGTACGAGGCGAGAATTTCGATAAGACAGTATTCGAGGTGCAGGAGTATTGTAGAAATATTGGCATTAGAATTACTCGAATAGATGAAAATATCCAAGACTTTTTAAAAGCGTTTAGTCCATTCTCTATGGAACTAAATTCAGATATCTTAAAACAGGTTGGTAACACTACCATACCAGATGAACAGATTGCTAGATTTAGCACATACGATCAGGGTAAAATCGGTAGAGACGGTATTATGTTCGGTACTGATATTTACTCTGGTTTTGCTGTCTATAAGAGGATAAAGAAGAAGGATACGGATGCTGAGAATATTCTGTTGACAGCAGAGACTGGCGGTGGTAAGTCGTTCTTCTTGAAGGTTTTGCTGTTGCAACTTATCGCGATGCCAGAATACAATGGTACAATCAACGATATTGAGGGTTTTGAGTACATTCCGATGGCTGGGTTTGTTGCTAACCATGATGATGTGGTAGTATTAAATATGGCTGAGGGTCAGGGATGCTATTACGACCCATTTGAGATAACATTAACAGGTACTCCTAAATTGGATGAAGATATATTTTCATTCTGTAAATCTTTCACCAACTCCACTTTCAGGGTATTGATTGGATCTAAATTGCTTAAAGAGAACGATTGGGCACAAAAGATTGTAAATAACGCCATCTCAAAAGCCTATACGGATCTGGGGGTAGTAGATGATGACCCCTCTACATGGACAAATACATTAGGGTATGATATCTTTTATGTATACAGTAAGTTTAAGTTTTTATACCAAGAATGTATCGAACTTCAGCAGAAAGCTTCTATAGAGGATTTGGAATTGCATGAACGGTATAAATTAAATCCAGGGTACATCGATACTCTAGATAAGGTAGTAGCTAAACTTTCAGAGTATTTTGAACCTTTTGAGAATGGTGGTATTCGAAGTGACGTATTTAAGAAGAAGGTAGCCTTAAGCGATATTGTAAATGCTAAACTGGTTATCAATTCTTTTGGTATGGCGGGTAAATCTGCTGATACTATTGATGAGACACAGATGACTCTGTCTCAGTTATCAGCAGCAAATATATCCCATATCCGTTCCATCTTCTCTAAGGCTCAGGGTAAGTTTAACTTCAAGGTATGGGAAGAGTTTCAGAGGTGGGGAGCATTTCCTGATTCTGCAAACACCATTAAAACTGCTATAACTGGTGGTCGTAAGCTGGGTGATATTAATTTCATTGTTACCAACAATATTAAAGAATTACTTGACGATGACAGATTTGCAATCTTTGACAATATCACATCCTTTGCGATAGGTGCTATTGCTAGTAGCAATACCCGTAAGAGGGTTTGCGAGGAGTTATCAGTACCTATGTTGTTGCCTGATTTGGATTCATTGGTAACAAAGAAGGGTAACACGGAAAGCTTTGAAAGTGAAAACGAAACTATGAGTATGTATGATAAGGCTTTTTTAATACAGCTAGATAAAAGCGTAACAACTATAACGAAGATGATGCTTCCTCCGCATCTTGCGGAAAGCGATATCTTCCGGACAGGTGTAAATTTGTCTGAGTAGTATAAGATAGGAGGTTGTAGTATGGATAAAATATTAAAGCACAAAACCTTATTGATGGTGTTGGGAGCGATTGTTTTAGTAGTAATATTCATAGGTAGTGGTGTGGCTAATCGTAGGAAGGCTGAGGAAGAGCAGGCTGAACGAGATAGGTTGTATGAGGAACAGATGGCAGCAGCGAATGCTGGTACAGATGGTGAGGTATCAGATAACCTGTTGTTACAGATGCAATCAGACTTGATAGCAGACTATGGGAAACTTCCAGACGGGTACATTTGGGATGTAGATGGTACATTGCTATCTCTTGGAGATCCGGATATGTCTGCTGAAGAAGTTGTATATGCTTATTTAAATGGTCTTAGAACATTGGATTTGAGTATGGCTCAGAAGTATTCAAGGGACTCTGTGGTGCTAGATACGTATGAGAGTTATTTTGATGAGAATAACAAAAACCAGGATTACACAGACCAGTTTATCCGAAACATGTATAGAGAGGCGTTGCTCTCATTTAACGTGAAGGGTATTACGAATTCTACAGTTTTCGCTGAGGATATGCAGGTTTTTACGGTTCAGGTAGAAATGCTTGATTTAACTGACAAGGAATTTTGGAAAGACGACAAGATTGAACTTTACAGAAACCTTGAAATCTACGACTCAGACCAATCTGATAGTACAAGAGCGGATATTTATCTGTATGATTATATTTTGGATTACTATCAGAGTCCTGATGCAGCTACAAGAGATGTTGAGTTTGACTTAACTGTTCAGCGATATCCGGATTTGGATACTGGATGGCTTGTCAGTGTAGATACCGATATAGATAATGCTTGTCGATATGCTGACGGTAGATTAGTAGTAAGCTACATAAATGAAATGTATATAGACGAGGGTAGAGAGCTGTTAGAGTCTTTAGATAATCCTACAGACGTTAGTGGAAGTAGCTCAGAGGAAACGGAAGAGCAGGGTACTGAAGAAAACACTGTAGCAGAAGAACCAGATATTGAGGTGGAGTAATAGGAGGAGTTATGTTATCAGGTTTTGCTAGTTCTGTTATAATTGCTATTGTAATTATTATAGCATCTCATCTAACTGTTGATAAAGATTTCTCTCCAACTATTAAGAGAAATACATGGTTGGTGTTAATAGTAATTACAATTTTGTATGTAATTTTTGGTATTTTCTAGGGAGGTAGTATAGGGTATGGTTAATGGCAATTCTGGTCGTTATGACGACGCTAGAGCTGAAAGAGATTTTAGAATGAACCCTCCTAAGGATGCCCCAGGTCAGGGAGCAGATGGGTGGGATATTGACATGTCGGGTACAGAGACTAATAGTAGTGCTTTTACTGGAAGTAATGGAGATATAGATGTAAACAACCTATTAAACTCCAATGAGAATGCTGTACAGGGTAGCCAGCAATCTCAATTAAGTCCTCAGGAGGTTGCTAAGCAGTATACGGCTGCGGAAGATAAGTTTTTTGATACTGTTAAAATTATATTAAATGGCTTATTTGCTTTTTTTAAGGAAATGTATAAATCTTGTACAAATAACAAACAATCCGACTGGCACTTATTGGGAGAACGTATGTTTTGTATTTCTATGGGTGCAGTAGCGGTCGGATTGTTTTTAGCGATTTTAAGTCCTTTTATTCCTGCTATCAACCAGCCGGGGTGGTTAATGATAGGAGGATTACTGTCGGGTATTCTGGGTGTGATTCTTATGATGTACAATGCTAAGGAATCTCCATCCAAATACGATAGTAGGGTAGCAGAGGAACCAGCAGTACAGAGTACAAGTGCCATGCCAGAGGATGAGGTCTTTGACCTCACTGAAGATATGGCTGATGATAATGAGGAACCATTTGAGTTTGCAGAGGATGATTTTGATTGGGATGTAGTTGAAGACAATTTGTTTGATTCTGTAGATGATACGGAAGCAGCAGGTGGAGAAGATTTTAATGTAGACGATGCCATTGAAAAGGTAACTTCTAGTGCTAAAGAGGGTATCTACACACGGCAGTATCTATATGAGACCATGTGTAGTGTTCTTCCTAAGATTACTCCAAACTTTGCCAGAATGCAACAGGTATCAGAGAATAGCGATGAATTTATGGAGATGAGCGAAATTCTTAGAAGCGCAGCTTATCAGGTGGGTACAAAGGATGAGAATATTCCAGACCTTACTGAGATGCGTAAGAATATTTTCATTATCCAGTTACGAGCTACTAGACCTGCTGGTCTAAAAGAACAAGATATTGCTGATGCGGTAGCAGATGCTTATAGTCGTGACGAAGATGATAGGGTAGTTAGGGAAGGCGTATATGCTACGGTAGATTCAACAGTAGGATTACTGATAATCAATATCTTTGTGGGTAATGAATCAATGATATCTCTTCGCGATGTATATGGAGAAATTAGTGATTTTGTATTAGACACCGATGTAAAAATGCCATTTGTATGGGGAGTAAACGAATTGGGTACTCCATTATACTGTGATTTGAAGGATTGTGATAGTATTATCATCAGTGGTGAACCCCGTTCTGGTAAATCTTGGAAGGGTCAGTCGATTGTAGCGCAGTTGGCTATGTACAACTCTCCGAAGGAGTTACAGTTTTATGTATTTGACCCTAAGGATGCATCTTCCGACTATAGAGTTGCTAGTGAGTGCTTGCCTCATGCTAAGTATTTCTGCGGAGATCCTAAGAAGATCAATGCGGGTATTAAAAAGTTAATAGAAGTAACTGAAAAAGAAACGGGCAGGATTTTGGCAGACAACAACTGCAAGAACATTAAAGATTACAATCGTAAACATCCACAGGATAAGTTACCTTATAAGTATATTATCATTGATGAGATGATGTCACTTATGAATGATTTCGACAAGGATGAACAGGCTGAATTCAAGGCATTACTTTCAACAATTGTTAGTAGATTGGCTTACTTAGGCGTAAGAGTAGTAATGTTCCCTCATAGAATTGTAGACAACGTTATCAGTAAAAATACCTATTCTCTGGTTTCAAGTCGTGCAGTTGTACGTCAGTTAAACTATGAAGAGCTGAAGAATGCAATGGGGGTATCTCGTAGAGAGTTCCCATACAACTTAAATAATATGGGCGATATGGCTCTGAAGACTAAAGAGATTGCAAAAGGTAGGGTAGTGTTCTGTCATGCAGAAGTATTAACTAAGACCAATGAGGGTAACGATGACCTGTTCAAGTTTATTGGTTCTGTATGGAGAAAGTTAGAGCCTGATTGCCAGTGTATAAAGGTCAATGGTTCGGTAGGTGGTAGAATTGCTCCGATACTTGGAGGAGGGGTATCCCCTGTACAGAGTAAAGAAGCGATTGACCACACTGCTGGAAAGGAAAGCTATCATTATAGTGGGTACTCTGCTACAAACAGTATGATGGATTTAGATAGTGGAGATTCTTCCTTAGATGAGAGCGAAGATGACTTTTGGTCATCCTTTTTCGATGAAGAAGATAAATAAAGTTTAGATATTCTGTACTCTTTGAAAATAAGAGAGGTTGTGGGTTGTATGGAAATAAGGGTTTCAGGTAGTCTACCAAAAGTACAGTCTAGCTTAGATTTTTATTTACAGTTGACTTCAGTAGGAAAGAGGTCTATGTTAGATTTGCGAAAAGAGTACTTTTCTCAGTTCTTATCAGAGGAACTTGAGAGGAGGGAGCAATCTAATATAGAGGTTAGTAGAGAGCCTACTGAAGGTAAAAATAAATTGAATACTTCTGTGGTTGAAGATATTGAATATGTGGCTAGTGGTAGATTTGTGGATGAAGAGGTTAGTAAAGAAACAATAGAAGAGAGGATACGAGCTCCGGAAGACAATATAATCTATGTATCAGAGGGTAGGTATGTAGAAGATATAACAACAGAAAGGGAAGATAATTCTCCTGTTCGAAGTACAGAAGAATCTTCCGTTGAAGTTGATTATGTACCGCATGGAAGATATGTAGATGATTCCACTGTAAAAACTGTCGAAGTTTCTTATGTACCACATGGAAAGTATGTGGACGGGGACTTTGCAGATGAAGAAGACGAAGTTGAATTTGAATTTTCAGACGAGGAAGAGGATGTTCAAGTAGAATCCGACACCTTAGAAGAAGAACAGTATAAGTTAGCAGAAGAGGATTTTCATTTCGATGATGAGAATGATGAGCCTTTTGAATTTGCCGATGAGGAAGTAAAAGATTCAGAAGAGGGTTACGAGCTTTCTAACGAAGAAGAACCTAAAGAGGGTATCTCAGTGTCCTATGAAGAGGACGAAGAACCATGGGATTCCATAGAAGAAGATGAACCTGAAGATGTAGAAGAAGATATATTACAGGTAGATGTATCTCCGGAACCTCCAAAGGTAGAAACGGTTCCAAGGTTCAGATCAGAAGTATCTATGGAAGACGAGGGTAGTGCTTCTAAGGATGTTCCTGCGGATCTTAGGGAATTTTTACGCCAGCATCCTTGTTCTCCGATAGAATATGTGTTAAAGTTTTACCCTAAAAAAGAAATAGACAAACAATTAGCTCTAGGTAGGGTTTATAAGAAAAAAGGTAAGTTAATGATTTAGGAGGGTTTATATGAAAGTAACTAGAGTGATTGCTCATGAGAATGTAGTAAAGCATGGAAGACCGCTTTTTGTGTGTTCAGTGGTATTAGATGATTGTCTAATGCTTAGTTATATTAGATTGTTTCAGGGAGAAAAGGGTTATTACTTGTGTTTCCCGAGTAAACAGGACGTTTATCGGGAGGTACAGGATTTAAATCAGGGAACAAAACTTGAGTTCCCTAAGATAGAGTATAAGGACGAAGATTGTACTTGTAAGAAGTATGACGAGTTTTATCATCCATTAGAGCAAATGTTTTATTATGATTTATTATCAATTGTTCTTAATGCCTATATGATTTGGAAAGAAACTGGTAAAAACTCAATAAGACCTTATGCTGTAGACTATGGTCATCCTGATCATGTTATCGAGAATATGAAAGACGTTGAGTGGAGGTAAGTTTTGGCTAGAAAAAAAGAGGTTGTATATTATAATAATAGGTTGCAAGGTAAACATCTTACTGAAAAGGAATGCGATAAGCTGGAAGCCCTTATGAAATTAGATAAAAAGAGGGGCTATATTAGTGATCTTAAACATGTTATCTATGAGTTACCACCATCTTTGGTAACTCAGATAAAAAGCTTTGGTTCTAATGAGGGTATCGACTTAGAGCAGTACCCAGGAGAGCTGGAAAATCACCAAACTATTGGGGTAGCTTACATGTACTTCGCCAGTAGATTGATTCTGGGTGATTCAGTAGGAATTGGTAAGACCGTAGAGGTTTGCGGTTTATGTAATCTTCTAAGAAAAATATATGAGAATAATTACGAAGAGTTCAGATTTCTGTACTTAACGGAGAAGAACTTAGTTTCTCAGGCTCAGGAGGAGATGATAAAGTTTACTGGAGACTATGTATATGCTTTGTATGGAGACAAGGCGAGTGTAGAGAGATTTGTAAGTGACAACTATACAGAGCTTAACTATAGCGTAGTAGGAGCGCATTCTCTGTTAAACAGTACAACTTTTCAGGAGTACATTCGTGGGTTTAGTGTAGATACAGAGGGTATTCCATTTGACATCTTAATCATAGATGAGTCCGGTGATGTACTTACAAACCCATCTACAATGACATATAAGAACGCCCAGTTTCTAGGTAATTTTTTTGATAGGATTATCCTGTTAAATGCAACTACTTTCGAGAAAGAGTTGAGAGCGTTTTACGCTCAGTTAAACTTTATTGATGATACGTTTCTTCCTACAAAGACAGCGTTCCAGAAGGAATATGAAGTGTACAATTATTATACGCCATATCCTACTTTTAGTGGTAAATACAAGAACGCCGAAAAGTTCAGAGACCTAGTATCATATAGATACTTTGCAAGAACTCGTAAGAGTTCTGGTGCAACGATGACTAACTGTACGGCTGAAACGGTAGTAGTGCCTTTAAGTAGTGACCAGAAGTGGTTGTTAAATAGAACTTCAATGCCACAGATGGTGTATGACTGCCCATCATACTTTAATATGGGGGTAGAGACAGATCCTAGTACGACGCCTAAGTTAAAGGCTCTTTTAAGACTATTAACGGAGGACTTAAAAAATGTTGATTCTATCTTAATCTATGCTAGGTATAAGGAAGCACAGCGGTGTATTCAGGATGCTTTAGCTGAGCATGGTATTGATTCCTTTGTAATGAATGGAGATTCCCCACAAGAGGAAAGGGAAGCAATTATCAACAAGTTTAAGTTAGGCGATGTGAGGGTATTAATTACAAACGTACAGAAAGGTTTAAACTTTGGTCATTGTAATTATTGTATCTTCTACACATATGATCCAAACCCTAATAAGATGGTACAATTTGAGGGTCGTATGACTCGTTCCTTTAATATCGATAACAAGCATGTGTATCTGCTGTTATCTGAGGGTAATGAGTTAAAGACCTTTAACAGTGTCATATCTGATAGGGCTAAGGCTAGCGATGTGTTTGCCGGAAGTGACTTTAGCTGTGTTTTGAGTTTGTTATTAAATCCTGACAACAAGGATTTAAATGATGACGGAGAGGCTTATTTACCAGGCGGCGATTTGGTATAATTAGAAGTGAATACTGGAATAGGGTAGAGGTTTTACCTTTACCCTATTTTTGTTATACAGGTAGAATTTATTAGAAATAAGAAAAGGATATATTAGATATTCAAAGTAGAGTAGTAGCTAAAATAAATAATAAATAGAATTTAAGTAGTATAAATTTAGAAAACTAAGAGAATTTTTAGTTATTAAAAATCAGTTGTTTGAAAATTAAGTAGAAATATTTAGAAGTGCAAAATAGTAGAGTTGTTATTAAATTAATTTCTAAGAATCAATTAGTGATAGCTGGTAGGTGATTTATTATAAAATCTAAAAGGAGTGTATTATAGATGTGGAAGAGAATATTATCTTTGCTGTTAGTGATATGTACGTTATGGGTGGGTACACCTGTTTGGGTATATGCTGATGAAACGGACGATTACAAAACATTTAGTCAGTTGGATCCACGATGGAGAGATTACGAATACGGAGGGGGTAGTACGATTGGCTCTGCAGGTTGTTTTATTACGTCATTTGCGGTAGTAATGGCTTATGCAAACCCAGAGTTACGGGATGTAGAGACTTTCAATCCTCAGGTATTGGCTTCTAAGATGTCATTTACTGGAAATATGCTGTATGCTGGCTCTGTAACAAATGCTGATTCTACGTTTCATTGGGAGAGTCGCGAAGAGATATCGGGTGAGGAAGCCGTAGAATCTCGAATAAAAGAACTATTAGAGGACGGGAAGTATGTAATTGTTAGAGCAGGACCTCCAATTGCTTCTAGAACTACCCATTTTTCTCCGATAGTAGGGTGGAATGAGGAAGCAGACGAACCCAAGATTATGGATGTAGCTGGAGGAAGTCATCCTGAGTGGTCTCAATGGGCACTTCATGTCAATAGAATAGATATTTGCTCTAGTGATACTCTAGATAGTACAGAATCCTTAACGGGATCTGAAAATACATCTGATGATACACAGGAAAATGCTCCCCAGACTGAGGAAGAACGTACCGAACTGGAAAGCATAATCAATGAATACGAACTGGAAGGTATGGACGGTTTAGCGATGACCTTTGAACAGTATCAGGAAGAGGTATTGTTGCCAAGTAGAGAAGGGTTGAACTATGGTGAACTCCAGGGTATTGCTAATATTAATATGGCTATGAAAACGGATGATGTTCGAATATCGGAAACATTAAACCGTGGTATTTTTATAATAGGTTTGTTTCTTGTTATGTATGCTATATTGATGTTATTAGCATTATTATTGGACTGGGCTAATGTATTTATAGACATATCATTATTAGGTTTAATTACTTTAGGAAAATATAGATTGGTATCTAAAGATTATTTTGAAGAGAACAAACTGATAGGGTATGATAAGAAGTTAAAGAAAACAAATGTAACTCCTGTTACTTGCATTGTAAGAATAGTAGTTCTGGCGGTAATTGGGATGCTAATGATGTCAGGAATAGCACAGGATGGTATTCTGGCGGTAATAAATTGGATTTCTAGTAGGTGAGAGAGTATGAGAAAATTTTTAATCGTTTTTAGTTTGTTGCTAAGTTTGTTAATTGGAAATTCTACTGTATATGCTGATGATGCTGTTCAAATGACCGAAGTAGCCGAATACGCTTTATCATGGGACGGCAATACAAACATACCGTATGTATATGGCGGTAGTGGAAGGTCTATGGGTTCTTTGGAAGAGGTAGCAGAAGCTAGGGCAGGCTTGGACTGTAGTGGATTTGTTGCTTTGGTATATAGGCATTTTGGAATTGATATACCTATGCAGAGTAGTGCAATTAAGGCAGCATCGGTACAGACTTTTTCTGATGAGGCTCAGGCTGTTCCGGGGGACGTTGTATGGTGGGATGGTCATGTGGGGATCTATGTAGGAGGGGGTAAGATTATACATACCAATACCAGTAGAGGACCTACTAACTTCCCTCATGTATCTCAGATTTCTGGAGAGGGTGCTAATTACCGTTTTCCACAGGCTTTTTGTAGAATGGTAGAAGATGTAAATGATTTGAGACCTATAACTGGTGAAGAGGAAGAAGAGGTTGTAGAAGAGGTTGAAGAAATAGTGCCTTATGGTAGCATTGTTACCGAGTCCGATTTAACTGGTTTGGTTATGGAAGACTTCTTAAGGGCAGAACAGAGAAGACTTACGATGGTAAACAGAGACCTATTAACAACTGCTGAGATAGCCAATCTGGAAGTAATCAATGAATATTTTGAGAATCAAGATAATGTGTTAATGTGGTATCAGGTATTACAGAGTTTTTTAGGAATATGTTGTATTTTCTATGGGGTATTGCTGATAGTTGCATACCTACTAGATTATAGTAATGTGTTTATTGAGTTTTCTCTGTTGTCACTTATTACGTTTGGCAGATTTAGGATACTGGATGCTAAAGAACTATTTGGTATCAATAAAGACTACTATACTGGCTGGAGAAGCGATAGAAAGGTGGTATATGTTACACCGGGTATGCTGGCAGCTAGGGTAGTGATACTGTTTGTTCTGGGGGCTGTGTTAATATCTGGACTTATAGGGGAGGTTCTTGTAAACCTTATTATGGCTACAAAGGAGGCAATAGGGTTTGATTAAGAAATTCGAGAAAGTAGTTGTTTTATTTCTGAGTATATGGCTGGTTTTTGGAAGTGTTTCTGTATATGCGTATGATCCTGACCGGGTGTTTGATGGAACGGATGTAGGTTCGTGGACACAGGGGTCATGGGATGAGTGTGATTCTTTTATAATAGGAGATGGAAGAACCATACAGAGAGCCGGATGTGGTTATTTTGCTACATCATACGCTTTGGTAAAGGCTGGTGTGATGGATGTTTCTTCTGGAAGAGCTCCTATAGATTTTATTATGCAGGTGGTTAATGATGGTAATACTGATACTAGCTGGGGTCATTTTAAGATGACAACTATTAACCAGTATTATCCGGAGGTTACCTGTGAAGAGTATATGTATGGGCTAATGAACTCAGGAATGTCTTTAGAGGAGGCTCTAGTAAGGGTAAAGGATTTTTATAATCAGGGTAAGTTTGTAATCATCGACGTATCTGCTCCGGGGATAACGGATGGTCATTACTTATTCGTAGACGGGTATAAAGATGATGGTACAATGATTATAGGAGATTCTGGTAAACCTTATACAGATTTACAACCTTATCTGGACGCAGGTTTAACAATTAAGTACTGCACGGTTTATAGTATCGATGGTAAGAATTGTAACGAATTAGCTTCGATCTATTCTAATGAAATTGGTTCTGAAACAGATCCAAATGGTGAAATGACAGAAGAAGAGGTTGCTCTGAATAATGCGGTAGTAAAAGAGTACGACTTGGAAGGTATGGGAAAATATAAGAATTACTTATCACCAGCTGACTTGCAGGAACCTGTAATATATCCAGACGGTATGAATTTATCGGTAGCGGAGAAGTATAATGTTAGTAGGATGCGTGAGAATATTGAAAGTAAATCGCTAACTCCTGCATCTTTTTTCCATGCTCTATCTGTTTTTATTGGAATATGTTGTATTTTGTATGGAGTATTGTTATTATTAGCTTATCTAACGGATTACAATAATACATTTGTAGAGTTTTCCTTATTGAAACTTATCTCGTTCGGTAAGTTTAGGGTATTAGAACAGGAGGATGAACGGTTAGGGATTATAGAACCGGGGTACGATAAGAATAGGCATATTACTTATTTGTCAGTATCCATGATTATTAAGAGAATAGTTTTACTTATTATAATAGGTCTATTGTTGATATCAGGTGCTGTAGGGGACTTGCTTATGGCTATTATTTTTTTCTTTCAAGACCACGTTTTCTAACTCCATAAACGAGTTTCGAGAAAGTTGTTTATGTAGTGGAATGGGAGTGATTTTGTGAAGTATTCTGTGTTCGATGTGGCAAGGAGCTATTGCGAAGCCTATAGAAATTTGACAGCAGGGTATAAGTTAGTGGACAACGATAATGGGTACAATTTATTTTCTTACTGCATTAAGACCTTATATGGTATAGAAACTAACGAATATTCTCCTGATATCTATAGGTATGCCGAGCGATGTGTAAAAGGTCTTTCTAAGGTAGAAGGTACGCCTAAGAGACCGAAAAAACTAAAATTTGAAAGTAGATTAGCCGTAGTGAACATCTGCCAAGGTATGTATGCAGGTTTAACTATGGTAGAAAGGGGGTTCGTGGGATGTCAGTCGAGTTGTCGGAGTTAACTCCGGTGGAATATTATGAGGAAGAGGGTATTTGGCTAAAGCGGGACGACAAGTTTTCAGTATATGGTGTTCACGGCGGCAAAGCCAGATCTGCTTACCAGGTAATCTTAGGATTGTTAGAGAAAGGGTATGACACTATTGTAACTGCTGGAAGTAGGCAATCTCCACAGTGCGAGATTGTCAGCTATATCTGTGAAAATATGGGAGTAGACTGCAAGGTATTCATGCCTTTTGGCGGAAACACTTCTGTAATTGACCACATAGAGAAGAATAAAAGAACAGAACTTATTCGAGTACGCCCAGGATACAACAATGTAATCATTGCAAGGTCTAGGGAATATGCCGAGAACCGGAATTATGGATATGTTCCTTTCGGTATGGAGTGTGCTGAGAATGTAATCATTACAAGTGAACAGGTACAAAACATACCTAAAGAAGTAGAACGTATTGTAATAACTGTAGGTAGCGGTATGTCATTTTCCTCTCTGGTAACTGGAATGAATAAATACAGTATAGATAAGCCAGTACTCGGTGTCAGGGTAGGAAAAGACCCTTCTAAGATTATTGCTGAGTACGCTGAGGGTCTAAATTTGGTTGACTATGAGATAGTGGATGCTGGTGTAGATTATCATACGGCTCTTACTGAATATGTAGGGGACTATCAGTTAGACCCTATTTATGAGGCTAAGTGTCGGAAGTTCCTCCGTAGGGGCGACTTGTTATGGGTAGTTGGAAAGCGAGTAATGGAAAGTTAATGTAGCTGTAACTGGCGAAGAGATTTAGTTAGTGGAGGGTTGTAGGTGTTAGCGAAAAATCATTTTGAGGAATGTCCTTATCATTGTAATGATAACGGAATGTTGTTAGATAGCAACACGGGTAAGTTAGTTCCTTGTCCGTACTGCTCGAAGAAAAAGAGAAAACTCTTAGCAGAAGGGTATGTAGAGACGATAGAGGAAACTTCAGTTCCATTAAACGAACTGTTGGGTATCAGGTCTGAATACCTTTCTACAAAGTTCGTATATGAGGCTATTATTCCAGATGGAGAGAAGCTATTTCTCACTCCTGAATCTATCGAATTCCAGAAGAAAGCAGCCGAGGAGTTGTACTTAGGACTTACGGTAGGGCAGTTACCAGAGAGTAGTATCTGCTTTGGAATATCTATCAAGGGTAGAATAGATAGGTTTGTATATCCTATGTTGGCTAAGGCTTATCTGGGTAATTTATCTATTGGAAAGTTTATGTCGTGTACGGAGTTCAGTAGGTTGAGCTTAGATGCTAATAATAGCGACATCGACGAGATGTATAAATGCGACTTTTTGATGATGCTATTAAACGATGGAGCAACCCTTGCAGACTTTGCAAGTGCTAAAGGTTTGATGCAGAGCCGTGGTATTAAAGGTAAACCTACGATATTTGTCACTACATGGACGATTGAGGCGTGTAGTGGTTTGTTAGGTTTTCAGGACGAGGCTTCGTATTTCATGGCGAAACCGGAGTTTTTGGAATACAAGAAAGGCAAGGGCAAACACTCAAATTACATCAATAACCTGAAAGGTGTAGAGAATAGTCGTACAAGTGATTCTGGACCTGCGGTATCGTTGGACGAGTTACTGGATGGTGGTTTCTAGTATCTGAAAGGCTATAAAAGAGTATGAAATAAATTATTAGAAAAAGGTGTAGCATTTCTAGATGTTACACCTTTTTCTAACGAGTATGTCCAATCTGTTTCCTGTTTGTGTCTTTATTTATGAATTCTTCGGTATAGGTTTTGATTTGAATAGTATCTTCGAAGTAAAAAAGGAGTGGAGAATTGCCGTGAAGGGGCTTCTTAAAAAAGCTTTGGCAAGAAGGCTATGAAGGAGCTTGATTCATGGAGACACACGCTATTGAGGATGTTGCTACGGTGGGCGGGAAACCGTCTACGGTAAGTAAGCAACTCAATCAAAATTACGTCTGGTTCTACTAAGACAGGTACGGTGGTAGTATAACCGTAACGGTGGGTAGCGACGGAATATTGATGCAACTGTGGAAATAAACCTACTCCATTTGATCTGCATATCTACAAGATCAATATCCATGATATCTCAACCAGGGTACAGAGTTCCCTTGTATCGCGATGAACATTGTACTGTGGAGGTAGATAAACAGACAAACCGATTCTGCTGGTAACCTTACGTTCCAAGATCTGATTCGTTGGTAAGACGTTTTTATCTGAAAGAGACGAAGGCACCTCAGGGTTACGGAAGCCCTATGTAGTATGGCTGAGGCAATGTTATCTGGTCGGAAAGATTTGTTGCTGAGTTTGCATAGGTTTCTGAGAGGAAGTAACATAGTATCTACAGTGAAAGGGTACTTGTTAGGACTTCCAAAAATTTAGTTCAGGTATAGTGAAGCGGTCACTGTATTATGAACAAAAGAATTTACAAAGAAGAGAAACGGAGGAGTAAGTACTATGAGAAAGAGTACAAAAATGGTGAAACTGTATAGTGGTCTGTTAGCAGCAGCAGTTACGGCTTCAACTTTTGGTGGAGCTGTTATGACAGCAGCAGTGCCTGTATTTGCAGACGGAGTTGAAACTTATGCTGGTTCTACAGCACAGACATATACCGTAACAAACGGTTCAACTTCCTTTGGACAGGGTACAGCATCCATTACCATTCAGGGTAAACAGGATGACGAGAACGAAAGACTTGAGAACAAAAAGTTCGAAGTATTCAAACTGTTCAACGCTGAGAACTCTCAGCATGGTGAGTCCATTAACTACACCTTTAACCCGATGTACAAGCATGCATTACAGACAGTAGTAGCTGGTCGTCTGAACGAGATTAACCATTCTCAGCTGACACCGGAAGAGGTTACTGAGTACATGGTAATCGACTATATCCAGATGTACCTGAACAACCATGAGGTTGAGGGTGCTGATGCCGATCAGATTCTGGAGAGCAACTACTCTGACTTCCGCTACTTCGTAGAGGATGTAAGAGATCAGATCAAAGCTGAAAACCTGTACGGTGATTATGTAGTAGTTAAGAGTGCAAGTACCACAAATGCTATCGTAATTGGTGGTCTGCAGTATGGTTACTACATCGTAGATGAGGTTTCCACACAGGATCAGGACGGCGGAGATTACTATGCATCTTCTCTGATCATGGTAGACACTGCTAACCCGAATGCTCAGATCAACATTAAATCTGATAACCCGAATCCTCCGGTAAAGAAGGTTCAGGAAGATGATAATGCTGATGTAATCGGAAACGACGGCTGGAACGACGTAGGTACAGCTGAGATCGGACAGACTGTTCCGTTCGAACTGACTTATGAAGTTACCGATCTGAACGGCTTCGAGACCTATTACTGGGCAGTACATGATAAGATGTCTCAGGGTCTGAGATTCCATGACAGCAAAGATGAAATCTCCATCACAATTACCAAGGGTGAGCAGTCCTATACTCTGGAAGATGCTGAGTACAACGTTCATACATCTGGAGCGGCTCTGGATGAGGGAGATACCTTTGTACTTGAGATTACCGATCTGAAGAACATCATCGACAGAGAGATCCAGAATCCGGTTGATCCTGATGATTATCCGGGTCAGGACACTACAGGGTACAATGATTACAGCGATATGACGGTTACTGTAAACTACGTTGCAACTGTTACAGATCAGGCTGACACAGGTCTGCCGGGTAACGAGAACAGCTTCCGTGTAGAGTACAGCCAGGATCCGGATAGCGAGGGTGATGGCGAGACAAGCAACACTCCGTGGGATACCGTTGTAGTATTCACCTTTAAACTGGACGGTCTGAAAGTTAACGACCATGACAATGCACTGGAAGGTGCTAAGTTCCGTCTGTACAGCGATGAAGCATGTACTCAGGAAGTATATGTAAAAGCTAACACATCTGCAGACAGCATTTCCGCACTGGCAGCAACCGATAACGTAACTTCTCCGGATGGAACCGAAGAAGATTTTGATGGCAACACCGTAACGGTTGGTGGTAACGGCTATACAGTTATCAACCGTGACTCCGTTGGTGGAGATGATCATACTGGTGGTACAAGACCGGGTGAGGCTGTTGATATGGTATCTGATGCCGATGGTAACTTCACTATCTACGGTCTGGACGAGGGTACTTACTGGCTGAAAGAGGTTGATGCTCCGGATGGATATCGTCCTCTGCTTGATCCTATCGAAATCAAAGTAACTCCTACCATCGTTGATCGTAACAACTATGTAGCTGGACAGCCAAATAAAGTTCTGACAAAACTGGAAGCTACTGCTCATATCAAGGAGTTCTATGATGGTGAGTACAAAGAGGGCGATGCAACCCTTACAACCGACATGGAAGATGGTTCTATGAACATCAAGATTGTCAATGAGGTTGGTACGAAACTGCCTGTAACTGGTAGCAGTGCAATGCTGGTTATGCTGGGAGCTGGTGTAGCTCTGATGGGCGGAGCAGTAGTTCTGTCCCGTAAGAAAAAAGTAGCTAAATAAGCTACAAAAAGCGATAGGGGTTGCATAAAAGTATGAGAAAATGGGTTTTAAGAATTGTATTCGTCTCAGGATTTCTTCTTTTGTGCTACCCATTGGTAGGTAATTATGTACAGCGACAGCACCAGGAACGTGCTGTCGCTGATTACCAAACAGGGGTAGATACAGGTTCAGAGGAAGAAAGACAGGCGGAAATCAGTAAAGCCAATGAGTACAATGATATGCTTTTCCAGAGTCATGGAGCAATCGTAGATAATCTGGATACAAGTATTCTTAGTGAAGAAAGTTATCAGTCTTTACTGGATGTATCTGGAACGGGCGTTATGGGTAGTATTGAGATTCCAAAAATCGATGTGGATTTACCTATATACCATGGTACATCTGATGAAGTGTTAGGTTTAGGAGTAGGTCATCTGGAGGGTTCAAGTTTACCTGTAGGTGGCGAGAGTACTAAGAGCATCCTGACAGGTCATCGTGGGTTGCCGGGTAGTTCATTATTTACGAGACTTGATGAGATGGAAGAGGGAGATTTATTCTTCCTGGACGTCATGGGCGAGACCTTAGCATATAAGGTATGTGACATTGTTACAATCTTGCCTGAGGATGTAAAGTCGTTGGAAATTGAGGCTGGAGCTGATAAAGTATCTTTAATTACCTGTACACCGTATGGTATTAATACTCATCGTCTTGTTGTGACTGGTGAGAGAGTACCTTATGAAGAGGCAGAGTACAACAACATCATGAGCGAACTGCCGTCGATTCGGGAGCTTGCGTTTATGATATTACCGTTTGCACTGCTGGGTATGGTAATTATAATCAAGATTGTAGATTGGAGGAAGAGCAAGCATGAAAAACAAGAAAAGAGCTAAGATTGCTACCCTGTTGTTATCAGCAGTTATGCTTACAACAGCATTCTCCTTTCCTGTGAGTGCAGCAGAAACTACAAGTGGTAGTATCGAGGATGCTTTAATTGTTGACAATGCTGGTTCCGAAGGAGAGAGCACCTTGCTTCCAAGTGATAGGCTGTCTTTAGTATCCGCAGAGGATAAGGGTAGTATTTCAATTACCCTGTCTGATGGTAAAGGAGAGGGTACTTCCAAAGAAGGAGTAGAATTCTCTTGCCTTAAGATTGCAGATATTGAAAAAGGAGAGTATGTCTTAGCTGATGAGTACGAAAATCTGGGTATTGACATCAATGATCTGCAGAATTCATCGGACCTGGAAGCAGCAGCCACAAAAATCGCAGAAGTTGCGGGTAATGGTACACTAATTACTACAGATATGAATGGTAAGCTTACCTTTTCAGATCTGGATGTAGGTGTTTATCTTATCGAAGCTTCTAACGATGAAAAGTATGATGATGTAACTCCTCTGTTAATCTCCATTCCGACATGGAATGAGGATGATGGGGAAATGGATTACGAAGTAAACGTAAATCCAAAACATACTCCGAAGCCCGTAGAAGAAGAAACTCCCAAGGAAGATTGCCAGCAGACAAAACCTTGTCCGCAGACGGGTATTGACAGCTATACATGGCTGTACTTTGGTGGTGCAGCAGCCATAGTCGTTGTGCTGATTGTGGTAAATACTGTATCTAAAAAGAAAAGGGCGTAGGTAATCAATGAAAAAGGTTGTTAATATGGTGCTAGTGCTTTTGGCACTAGCACTAATAGCTTTAGGGGTAAGGGATATGTTACTTTACGAGCAGGTAGATATGGATAACAATTCCTTACGGGAGGTTGTAGTTAAAATCCCTGATGATGGTCAGGGGCTAGATCCAAGTGATCCTTTCAATCGCCAAATAGATTTCGAGTACTTACAAAGTGTCAATCCTGATATTAAGGGTTGGATTTACATACCGGGTACGGATGTTGATTATCCAATCCTAATCGGAGAGACGGACCTGCAGTATCAGGATGCAGACTACACGGGTACTCCTAATATCTTAGGTTCTCTCTTTACATTCGCTGGTGTAGACTTAAATGCTAACAATCATGTATGTATTTTTGGTCACAACATGCGAATTACTGCAGCAAGAGATGACTTAATGTTTGGTGGATTAAAACTCTTTAAAGATTCTGAATATGCTTATGAACGTATGAAGGCGTACATTTATACACCAGATCGAACAAAGGAATGTACTTTAATCTCCGCTTTTAGCTGTCATAAGACGGACGAAATATTTGAGCTGAATGCATCTCAGGATGTACGAAATCTTGAAGAATTAATACAGACGGTTAACTCCCGGAGTAGCATTGCCTTTAAGATGCCTGATAACGCTGGTCAACTTTATTCATTGTCTACTTGTGACGGAGGTTCGGGTACTCCTTATCGTTGGACATTGCATTATTCAGTAACGAAAGAGAAATATGTATTGAAGTAAGTAAAAGGTGTCTCCTAGGAGATGCCTTTTATTATTTGTATAATTATGGTATACTGGTTACATACTATTACAAAAGGAGGAATTTCAAATGAAGTTAAACATGGAAAAATTCGAAAGTAAAAGACAGGCGATGCTTGAGAAGGCATTTAAGCCTGAGATTACTCATTCGATCTGGATGATTGTGCTGAATGTGATTTGTGTGTGCATTGGTGTATATGTTGCCTATTATATGTACATACGGGCTGGCATTGTTGATCCTCTGGGTCTGGTAGCGTTTATTTTGGGTATCACCCTTGCAGTAATCGGCTTTGAGAGAACGTTCTCGAGTATTGCCGACCTGATAGTGGTATTCAAGAAAAAGAAAGAAAGCAAAAACAACGCTTCTGATTTTATGGGATTTGTTAAGGTAAATATGGTAAATGGTCTGGGTACGGATACAAAGGCTTTAACAGTAAACATCCTGTCTGAGGGTATTGAACTTAAGTATTCATCTTTTACGGATAGCGAGTATGTGTTACCTTATGATTATGTATATAAGGTATTAATTAATAAGTCTCTCGGCAGCATTTATTTATTCTTTATGAATGTTCCGTCAGATTATAATTTCAAAACCGGAGTAGTGAATGGGTTCCCATACGGTGGGGTAGTGCTGAACGATTTATTTGATGGTTTTGATTGGGATGATGTCCTGTCTAAGCTGAAATATCATTTAGATTCCGATCGATTTGTAGAGGTTGATGCAACTGAAGAGAAGATGAACACTCTGGTATGGAACAATATGCTGGTAGGGGCTTTCTTGCAGGAGGGTATTAAGGACGAATCACAGGAGTCTGTAGCTGATCCGGAATCCGGAAAGGAAGGATCTACTGAGGGTATCGAAGCTGCAGAAGAGGTAGCGACCGAAGAGGAAGCGAAAAAGATTATAGAGGAAATCGTAAGAGAAGGAACTACTGAGGAAGCTTCTAAGGAGGATGAGAAAGAAGAGTCTGCGGAGGGTTCTAAAGATAGCGAAACTTCAGAAGAGGGCAAGTCCGATACTTCCGAAGAAGAATCCGCTACAAAGGACATGCAGGAGGATGAAACCACTTCTTTAGAAGAGGAATCCGAGAATACCGAAAAAGCGGAAAGAGAGAAAAAACAGTGATTTTATAGATCTGCTTTTGGTGTAAATTAAGTTTATATTGTATATTAGAAATAGCCTTATAATTAGTAGAAATAGATGCTAGTTATTAAGGCTATTTTTGTTATTAGATTAAAATGTAGGCTTTTTAGAATTTTGTCAAAATTTGTTAGAAGCTATTGCGGTATTTTATAAAATCATATATTATATAGGTATAGTTACTTAGTGGTAGCCGTTTGGTGGCGTTCGTTTTCCGCTGTCCGGTTTTTTCTATTCATATATAAGGAAGGTATTCTTGCTGGTGGCGGTGTAGGAGGTGTTTTATATGGTACGAATTAGAAGCCAATGAATAAAAATGTAGGAAGAAGTTAGAAATATATTGTTTTTACCTATAAGATATTGTATACTGTAATCAGTTCGGTAGTAAGCGGTTTGCTCTTAGGAAATCGGTCGAACGGTGGTTTGAATAGGGTAGTATCTGCAGGTTTTACCGAATAACCGGAAACGGTATCAGTTTTTTAGATACCTAGAAGGTTTTTTACCATGTTATTGCAAGAGTTTCTAAAATATGGTATACTGGTATTACAAATTCAAAATCCCGGAAAGGGCAACTCAATTTTTAGGAGGAAGAGTATTATGAAGAGAAAAAAAGTTCTTGCACTTTTAATGGCAACAGCTGTTACATTCGGCAGTACAGTTCCGACAGCAACATTTGCTATGCCGGAAGATCAGTACACGGATGTTCAGAAGGAAGATTCCTTTTTCGAGTATGTTGAAGATATGACAGACTACAAGATCATGGCTGGTCTGGAAGACAAAACCGACGAGTTCGGTATTGCAGAGAAAATCACTCGAAGCGATCTGGTAGAGTATCTGTATAAGATGATGCTGGAGCCGGCAGCAAACGGTTCTCTGAGATTCGAGGACGTTCTGGATCAGGATTACGAGGAAGCAGTTGTTTGGGCTGATTCTGTAGGACTGTTTGAGGGTCTGGAAGATACGTTTTTTGAAAATGATGAGTTCAAAGCAGATACAGAAGTAACACGTGAGCAGGCAGCAGTGATCCTCCGCAATCTGGCTACAAAGGTTCTGAAGATCGATTTCACTTCCGAGAATGAGGAAGATGCAATCAAAGATAAGGACGGTAACGTTCTGAAGGCTCTGGAGAATCTGGATGCTTACGAAGACGGTACGTCTGTTACTGGAGAATATCTGGACGCTGTAAAATGGGCGGTAGGGTACACACTTCTGAACCCGGCAACAACCGATACTGAGGCTGACAGATACAATGAAGAGCTGGCTGGCAAGCTGAATCTGCAGGGTACTCTGGAAAAAGTAGATCTGGCAGAAGCGATCTCAAAACTGCTGGATATGGTTCCGGAAGATTCCGAGGTAGAGACAGCTAAAACAGAATACGAAGATGCTCAGGAAGCAGCAGCTTCTGATAATGGAAGTGGATACGTTGGTACTTCCACTGGCAATGCTGGTAGAGGAACTGCTAATAGAGGAGGAACTGCTAATAAAGGAAACTCTAATTCCAGCACTTCCAACAACGCATCCAACAACAATTCCAACAACAATTCCAATACTTCCAACGAGTCAGTAATTACACCTCACGAGCACAATTGGGAGAAGAACGAGTGGCAGGAAGAGGGTCATTACGAGCAGGAAGTTGCTAAGGAAGCATGGACAGAGACTATCGAACATGCAGAAGAGGGTCACAATGAGAGCGTACTGGTAAGCCCGGAAGAATCCCATACCGAAGAGGTAGTAACGATTCCGGAAATGGGTCATCGTGAGGATGTATACCATGAGGAAGAGGGACATTACGAGAACGTACTGGTAAGCCCGGAAGAGGGACACTATGAGCAGGTTCTGGTATCTGAAGAGGAAGGTCACTACGAGAAAGTAGAAGTAAGCCCAGAAGAAGGTCACTACGAGCAGGTTCTGGTATCCGAAGAGGAAGGTCACTACGAGAAAGTAGAAGTAAGTCCGGAAGAGGGACATTACGAGACCATCCATCATGAGGAGGAAGGACACTGGGAACAGAAAGAAGTTTCTCCGGAGAAAGGTCACTGGGAGACCGTACATCATGAGGAGGAGGGACATTACGAGACCGTTCATCATGAGGAAGAGGGACACTGGGAGACCCAGCAGATCCAGGTAGGAACGGAGCCGGTCTATGAGACCGAGAATCATGCTATCTGTAACATCTGTGGAACAGATATTTGTAATACTGCAGCTTCAAATGCTCAGGAACTGATTAATAATCACGTTTACTACCACGCAGATCTCGGAGAGTCCTGTTCTTGGAGAACAGAAAATGTACAGATCCAGGTAGGCGAAAAACCAATCTACGAAGAGAAAGAAGTATGGGTAGTAGATAAGGAAGCCTGGGACGAACAGGTTTGGGTTGTTGATAAAGAAGCTTGGGACGAGCAGGTTTGGGTTGTCGATGAGGAAGCAGTCTATGAAGATGTTTGGGTAGTCGACAAAGAAGCTTGGGACGAGCAGGTATGGATCGTCGATAAACCGGCTGAGTACGAAGACAAGTGGGTTGTTGACAAAGAAGCAGTCTACGAAGATAAGTGGGTTGTTGACAAAGAAGCAGTCTACGAAGACAAGTGGGTTGTTGACAAAGAAGCAGTCTACGAGGATAAGTGGGTAGTAGATAAAGAAGCAGTCTATGAAGACAAGTGGATCGTCGACAAAGAAGCCTACACGGAAGCGATTTGGGTAGTAGACCAGGAGCAGGTATCCGAGTTCATCAAGGTTGTTGACAAAGAAGCAGTCTACGAAGACAAATGGATCATTGACAAAGAAGCTTGGGTTGAGACTATCGAACATCCGGCAGAGTACAAGGATGTATGGGTAGTAGATAAAGAAGCAGGATTCAACTGGGTATGCAGCGGTTGTGGAGAGACAGCCACAGAGATTTGATGATTAGGTAAGGGACGGCATCGGACTTTGGTTCGATGCCGTTTTTTATTGCCTTTTTTGCTGTTAATTTTATCGTAAAGGATATTTTATAAATACCTTAAATTTTACTAAATCGTATATGATTTTGGAACCTCTTTCCCGGAATCAATCATAGCTGTATATACTGTGTACTGCATCTGGTAGAAACATGGGAAGGAGGTTTACTGCATGGTAAAGAAGAAGGGTTCAAGATTCATGTCCTTTCTTCTGGCGGCTCTAGTAGTTGTAACTGCTGTACCTGTGAATACATACGCTAGCAGTGAAGGCGAAGTAGCAGTAAAAACAACTACAACGGATACTGAAACACAGAGCACCGAATCAGTACCTACTGGAAAAGTAGGGATTGTACCAGAGAGCATGGGTGGAGTAGTAAGGGTTCAGATCAAAGATGAATCCGGAGAGTACTCCGTCGATCAGTCGGTGTCAGTATCTGAGAGTGGTAATTATCACATTAAAGACAATTTAACACAAGTAGAGTCTACAGTAGAAAGTCAGAGTCCAGAATACCCAATCATGTTGGAAAAAGAAATTGGAACTCTTGTAGAAGTATCTGTTGACCCTGAAGACGGGTATGATGTATCTACATACAGAATTCTGTCGGATAGTGGCGAGGTACTTAGTAATGTAGACATTGAGGAGGTGAAGGAGAACGGGTACAGCCAGTCTTTGACTATTCCTGACGGCGTAAAAGTTGTCAGTGTAGGTTTCGAGGCTGTTTCATCGAAAGAATCAGATGAAAAGTCTACTGAAGACAATCTGGATGGTGATGCGGTACAGGAAAATCCAGAAAATTCAGAATCTACAAAAGAGTCAGACAACGAGATCCCGAAGGGTCAGACGGATAACACTATAGGAAAGATCGTTGAAAGTGATTCTGAGAAAGATGTTAAGGATGAATCCAAAGACGATGCTGACAACGCTATCGGAACTGTAGAAGATAAGGATTCCGCCGAGAAGGAGACTTCCAAGGAATCTAATCCGGAAGAATCTGTATCCGCAGACTTTGGTATTACACCTTTCAGTGCTGGATGGCCCGATATCGGAGCTGCTCCGAACACGCATATTGTTCCTAGAGGATTTACTGTAGATGGTGATTATGCATTTAGTCCTAGGGTGTCAGATGCAACTACCATTACATATGGTGGTGCTAACTGGGATAACGTTTGGTGTCAGCGAGCACAGGCAAACTTGAACATCGTTAAACGTTACTGGTCTGACGCAGACGTTGTAAATTGGTCTAATGTCCGTTCAATTTGTGCAACAAATAGTGCAAATAAAGGCAAGATTTATGTAGATTACAAAAATGTTGGAGAGTACTTAGGTGAGCAGGTAAACATGCGTCTGGTACTTGCTGATTGGGCACTCTTCGATAACATTCCTAAGGACGACTATCCTCAGTTTATAATAACTACAGGATATGGAGATGGTTTCCCTGTTATAAATCAGGTTTGTGTAAAATGGGTTGAAGTACGTTTCGAGTATTACCGCAACGACGGTAGTCCTGTGAACCTTAAAGGTCACTACACAATGAACGACTTGGATTATTACCAGGGGTTCCAGGTAATCGACAATGGTTCTACAGTTGCTCTGTACACCAATCAGGATGCAGCAAACAGAATGGGTTATGAGTCTGCTCGGAATATCATTTGGGCTGATGGAGATGGTACAGATCCTGCCAACGACAATGGATGGGTAACTTACCTGTTCAATGGCAGCTCTACTACCATGAAATTCTGGGACGGTGGTACAAATCCTAGAGGAAACGCCTACAATATTTACACAAACTGTGCTTTGTGGGGTAGCTTACCTCCAGGAGTAGAAACAAACCATAGTAAATTCTACAAAGGTGCTTCCACCACATGGGTAACTGAAGACGTTTGGACTACATGGATGACTTCTGAGTTTGGATATCTTGCAGATGCTTCAATCAGCTTTTCATCCAAGGCTAACGTTCAGGTTACAAAAGTTGACTCCGAGACTAATGAAAAACTTTCCGGTGCTACGTTTACTTGCTACGAGTGGAACGGTAGTGGATGGAAAGGAATCGGCAACCTTGCATGGAACAGTGCAAGTGGTTACTACTACAAGAACGGTCTTGAGAGAAACTCCACAAACAACGGACGATTCAGAGTAGTCGAGACAGCAAGCCCGTCGAAATACACGGGTAGCTGGTCACAGGAGTTCACGATATCTCAGGAGGGTACAGTAACTCTTAAGTATACTGCTCAGAACTCTCGTAAGAAAGGTACTATTACAATCAACAAGACAGATGCCGAGAACGGTAACAAGATCAACGGAGCTGAGTTCCAGGTCATCGCCGCGAACGACATTAGGACAGTTGGTGGTACGGTACTGATCCGCAAGGGTACAGTAGTACAGACGTTAACTGTGTCGAACGGTACAGCGAAATCTAAGGAACTGGATTTTGGACAGTATACGGTTAAGGAGACAAAAGCAGCACCCGGATATGTGCTTTCCGGTAGCAGTCAGAATGTTACGGTGAGCGAGGGTAATGCAAACGTTTCTGTAAGCTTTACAAACAAACCTATTAAGGTTCGGTTAGATCTGTATAAGACTGGTTCTAATACCGATTTAACGAATGGCAACCAGAACTATTCTCTTGCTGGAGCGGTATATTCTATTTATACTGATTCCGCTTGTAGAAATCTGTATGCTACAATGACTACTGATGGTAGTGGTCATGCTTTTAAGGACAACATGCCTTTGGGTGTGTACTATGTGAAAGAGACTACGGCTCCGAATGGTTACCAGTTAGATTCCACGGTACACCGGGTAGATATGTCTAATCAGAACGAATTGAATTATCGGTTGGATGTGAAGGACACTCCATTTTCTGACCCGGTAACAACTCTACTTAAAAAAGTAGACTCCGATACATCAAATGGTTCTGCTGAACAGGGTGCTTCTCTGGAGGGAGCGCAGTTCGAGGTTAAGTTCTATGATGAGAGAATGGATACAGACCCGGCAGTAGCTGGTTTGAGTCCTATAAGAAGATGGGTATTCAAAACTGTAACAACCCCATCTGGAACTACTTTAGTTAACTACAGTCCAGATTGTTTGGTTTCTGGTGATCCGTTATACTATCAGGGTAATGTAGCATCTCTTCCATATGGTACAATAACCATTAAAGAGATTGTAGCACCTAACGGGTATCATTTAAATCCAACAACTTTCGTTGTAAAGATTGGAGATACTCTTACTATAGCACCTGTATATCATGAGCCTGAGATTCCTAACAACTCCATCGACTTTACAATCGTAAAGAAACAGTCGGGTACAGAGTATCGCATCCCAGGAGTTACATTCGAGCATAGACGTCCGGATGGATCTACTGAGAGAGCTACTACTAACGACAGAGGAGAAATTAAGTTCAAAGGCTTAACGGTAGGCGATCACGTAGTAAAAGAAGTAGCTACTGTAGATGGATTTGCACTGAACACTCAGGAAATCCGGTTTACGGTAAATCGTGATGGTTCTATCAAGGTAACATCTACTTCTACTCCGTCTGACACCAATGGAAATTACACTGTAACGGTGGATGGAAGTGGTGATCTGCAGGGCGTAGTAGAAAATAAACCTGCTCCATTCGATCTGCATATCTACAAGATTAACAATCACGACTTTGCTCTGCAGGGTGCAGAGTTTACTCTGTATAGTGATGCAGCTTGTAAAGCAGTAGTCGATAAGCAGACAACTGATTCCTCAGGAAACTTAACTTTCCGGGATCTGATTGTAGGTAAAACCTACTACATGAAAGAAACTAAAGCCCCTCAGGGCTATAGAATTCCTGTTAATGATGACGGAAGCGACATTATCTGGAAGATAAGCACAGAATCTTATCCGACAGAGGGTATCTTCTACTTCTATGTAAATGATAAGAGGTACGATGCTAACAGCAACGGATCTTATTATTTAACAGGCTCTGTAGCTGATAGGGTAGCCAATATGGTTGTCGTCAACGAGGTAGGCTTAAGACTGCCAACTACTGGTTCGAATGGTATGTTGGTAGTAGTAGCAATCGGTCTGGCATTGATTGGCGGAGGATTGCTCATAAGTAGAAAGCGTAAAGTAGAATAATTCAACAATCCTTTTTTACTTCGAAATGTCATATTGTTGATTCCATGAAACAGCGTGTCTTGCCGCACGCTGTTTCTTTTTGTTCCATTTATACTTAGGGTAGAGAAAGGTAGTTAGATATTTTAAGTATCTGTATACTAGGCAAGTTGACAGTAAGTAAACTTTTGGTTTCTTGTCACTGTTATTTTATTTCTTCCTTTCTAAAAAGTAGTGAGTCTACGGAGAGAGCGTCTTGTCTGTGGGAGGGCAGGACGCTTTTTCTGTGCAAATATACATCTGGGAGTGGTAGGGCAGTGGTAGATTTTTGAAAAACCTAATATTAGAGGAAGGTAGGAAATACGGAAACTGGTAAAATCTGCTGGATTAGTATTTAATAGTATGGTATAGTGTAGTTACTTTATACCTAAGGAGTGTAGAATTAATGAGAGATCCTATAAGATACTTTGTAGTAGGTTTTATTGTAGTTAAATGCTCAGGTTTCTTTATTTCATTAGCGGTGTTAATTGGCTTTTCTTTATTAACAGGATTGAATGTGGTATCATTCATGAATACTATTATCTTGTGGATATTAGGAAAGGTGTTTTTTAAGAGGAAAAGGAGAATCTACTAGGTGCTATGCGTGATATTAGAATGTTTATGAGGGATAATAAATTATTTGTGTATGACAGGGCAGCAGCTAGAAGGGGAAATCAGACTCCTGTAGTCGTGCTGGAGAAACCGAATGGCGGGTATGTTATGCGAAAAGGCTGTTTAGAGGGTAATTATATACGCAATACAGATAAACTCGAACAGGAGATTTATAAGAAAATGCAAACCAGTGACGAATTAGTAAAGACAGATAAGGATAAAGTATCTATAGAGATGCAACAGTTTCTTAATGCAAATTCAGACCAGATTGGCATTGCTTTATCGGTATTTCAAGATGAAGAAAGTAGTAAGGTAGATAAAATCATGAAAGATGTGTTAAGTCTGAGTCCGCAGGAGCGGTCAGAGTTGCTGGTAGCAATACTAGATATTATGTAGTAAGGGGTACATTGTGGATAAAAGGCAGGCTGAATTGACAACCTGCCTTTTTCTATGAAAAAGTAAATTTTGCTGAGAAGATATTGTTGTATTTAAAGATATTTTGTAAAATGTTTTATATAGGATGTATGTGGCGTACTTCTGTATGTTATGTACGAGTATCTGATACATTTAGGAGGAAGATAGTATGTCAATGAAGTATGATGATAATTCAATACATCAACGCCGTGGTGCAGATCGTATTAGATTGGCTCCGGCAGCAATGCTGGGTAGTAATGGTCTTGATGGTGCGAAGCATACGGTCAATGAGATTATTGGTAATGCTACCGACGAGAAACTTGCTGGTTTTGGTGACAAACTGGATATTTATCTGTACGATGACGGTTCTATCGGGGTACGGGATTATGGTCGAGGAGTTCCGTTGGGATGGAATGAAGTAGAGAAGAATTGGAACTACTTCCTGATTTACGAGGAGCTTTTCGCTGGCGGTAAATATGATAAAAACCAGGACGTGCTGAAGAAAATCGAAAGCGAAAACAACTGGGGTAATTTTAAGATTACGGAATACCCATACTTGATTTCTATTGGATTAAATGGTTTGGGCGGTGCAGCCACACAGTTCTCATCTGAGTACTTTGATGTAATTTCCTATCGTGAAGGAAAAGCTAGTAGCATGCATTACGAGAAAGGGTATCATGTATGGGACGAGCTGAAAATCGAGGATACTACAGAACCTAACGGTACATTCATCCGCTGGAAACCAGATATCGAAGTATTTACGGATGTAAAGATTCCAGCAAAGTGGCTTGAGAAAAGATGTCAGAGCCTTTCGTATGTATCTGGTTTCGATGTAGTATTCCACAACCGGGGTAACGAGAAAGTCTTTAAGGCAAGCACCATTTATGAAGCTATGAAAGCTACTGTAGGCGATTGTATTCCGGTTCATCACTTCACTCATACGATTGATGATGTAGGAGATATCTGTATCTGTGATGCATCTGTAGCAATCGGACCTAAGGGATTTGGATCTGAATTTTATCATAACATGGTAGAAGTGTCTGGAGGAAGCCACTCTAAGGCGGTAAATACTGTGATGTACGGCTTCTTTGCTGATGTATCTAGGGATTCCGGTGTAAAGATTCGTGAAGCAGATTACGCTGGTAAGTTCTCATTCATTATTTCTACACTGGCAAATAAAATGTCTCCACGTGGTCAGACAAAAGACTCTGTAGATGATGATTATGTAACCCAGTGTCTGATTGAGGGTATGTATAACGCCCTAAATCTGGAGTACACTAAGGGTACTCCGTGGTTGATGACGGTAGTAGAGGAAGTTATCCAGAACGCTCATAACCGTATTGCAGTAGCTGAGATGTCAAAGAATCTGCGTGAGATTGAGAAGACTACGAAAAATATCAAGCTTTCCGACAAGTTCATTTCTTGTCAGGCTTATGAGAAGAAGCAGTATAATGGTCTGGAACTGTTCATCGTAGAGGGTGATTCTGCTGGTGGACGTGCTATGACGGCTCGTGATAGCAAGTATCAGTGTATTCTTCAGATTCGTGGTAAATCTCTTAACCTGTATAAAGCTAGTATTGATAAACTACTGGCAAACAAAGAAATTCAGGACTTCATCGCAGCACTGGGCTGTGGGGTAGATCTGGGAATCGAAGGATATGAGAGTTTTGATATAAATAAATTGCGGTTCGAGAAAGTAATCATCATGGCGGATGCCGATGTTGATGGTGAACATATCAACATGCTGGAGTTTCTGAAAATCTTTAAGCTGTGTCCAGAGCTGTTATATCAGGGGTATGTATACGTGGCGGTAACACCGCTGTACTGCATCACCACTAAAGATAATCAGCAGATCTATTGCAAAGACCAGGAAGAAATGGAAGCGAAGCGTGCAGAGATCGGAGAAGAGAATATCCAGTCGGTAGACCGTTTCAAGGGTCATGGCGAGACAACGGCTGAGGGTCTGTGGAACACTTCTATGAATCCAGCTACGAGAACGTTAAAACAGTTGAAGATTGACCGTAACGACATGGACATTTATGATACGCTGGAAGTGCTGTTTGGTAAGTCTACTGAGTTAAGGAAGCGTGCAATCCTCGGAGAACTACTAGGTACAGATTATGATGAGACTATGGAAGATGTTGAAAGTCTTTCCGATTATATCGAAGGCTTGAATCTGAGCCAGGTAGAAGAAGAGGTAGTGGAGTACTAAAGATAAGGCAGGATGGGGCTGGTGCAGGCTCATCCTGCCTTGTTTGGTGTAGGAGGTAAGCAATGAACAAACAGCAATTAGATAACTTACTTTGGCAACTAAATAAAGAGTTAAGAAGAAAGATGAGGAAAGTACCCTACGGGTATAAGGTTAATATGTATATAGTGGGTGGGGCGTCCGTAATTGCCAGATATTCTTACAGAACATCCACTCAGGATGTGGATGCTATTTGGGATGTTGGATCTGAAATGCGGGAAGCTATAAATGCAGTTGCTCAGAAGAATGGGTTACCAAAAGATTGGTGTAATTGTAATTTTAAGCGAACGACTAGCTATACGCCTAAGATATTAACTAATTCTACCATGTATAGGGATTTTGATAGGTTAAGGGTATGGTTGGTGAATTCAGATTTGCTTTTGTGTATGAAATTGGTGGCTTTTAGAGCAAACAAGATTACAGATTTGGTAGACATAAATAATATGTTAGGGATTTTAAAAAGTAATGGTGTACGGTCAGATGTAGTATTTAACCTAGTAGTAAAGTATTACGGTAATAGAAATGTTTTATCTAAAGAAGCAATAGATTATGTAAGGGGGTATCTAGGATGACATTAAATGAACTATGTGTGCTTAGTATGGATAAGTCTATTGAAGATCAATCAAATGCCTTATCTCAGTTCTACCACGAATTAAACTCAGAGGGAGCAGAGAGAGAAGCTATAGCAGATTTCAACAGTGATCTTTTAGACAAATTAGATATTTATATGTCCTGCGTTATAGTTTCCATATATGAATATCTCTGTAATAAGTACGGTATCTCTTATGAGAGAAGCAATCTTAATTGCCCTAAGGGTAGCAATTCTGTGTATGTGCTTATGAAAGAAAACGTAGGTGAGGATGTTGCAGATAGTATATATTTGGGGCTATTAAGTAAGTCAATAGAACCTTTTAAATCCCATGGGGTATTGGCTGAGAGTTTTAATTTTGCGGTGTAATGCTGAGGTTGGTTTTGAGGGTGGTGTTCCTATTCCATAACGGGCATTGTGCGATTGCATGATGTACGACAGATGGAACATTTATTTGTATGAAGGTCTTATGTCCTATATACAAGACGAGGAGATGTACAACAAGGAAAAATTAATTGAAGCAGCTGAAGCTTTAGGTAGTTCTAAAGTAAGGATGAAAAAAGAGCTTAAAGATGCTGAACGTATGTTTTATTAATATAGGAGGTAAATAGATGTTATTACCATTATTTATAGACGAAGTACCAAAAGAGATCATACAAGGGTACGTTGAAGGAAACATTCTGTCATTTGTGGACTGGACGAGTAAGGGTAGGGTATCCGAGGATTACTATACTTACACGGTGTCTTTGGATAAGCTGTATGCTGAGATTCTTAATGACAGTATTGAGAAAGCATTATTCGATGAGTACGATCAAATAGCGATTGACGAAGATGATTTAATTAGTAAGTTCAATGCTATATCTGAGGTTATGAAAGACAATTGTGACTCCGATAAAAGATATCTTAAGGATGTAGGTTTTATCGAAGAGGTAAAGCCTATTGAAGAATTAAAAGATCTGTCTCCTGTGTATTTAATACAGCCTCATTGGGGATGTGGAATACTGTTTCGAGTAGTAGACGTAGATTTGCCTGTAAACATTGATAGTATACATCGAGAGATTAGGGTAGTGGGCGATAATGTATACATTGTAGAGTGTTTGGATGAGGAATTATTAGAGTAAGATTATCTACGAAAGGAGCACAAATGGGAATTTATCCATTAGTAAAATTATCAAAAGACAAACAGAAAAAGTTTTTTAACGTGTGCATAACTATTATTTGTGTACTAATATCAATATATTTTGTACTGTCAGCAGCTGAGTTACAGTTAAACAGCTATATTATACAGGTTAATACAGAAGCTGTTGCTGATGACGTCACCAAGATAAGGGTAGAACACATTAATGAAGATGGTACTCTTTACTTATATGATACCACATCAGTACAAGATGATAAAGTAACTTCTTATATAAGAACTTCCCAGGGTTCGGGTGTATATTACATTCCCGAGGGTCAGATGGCTGCCGAGATTACTAAGGACGAGGCTATAGATTTAGGTATGCGTTTTATGATACTGGATGTAGCTGTACTGTTAATAGCTGTCTGTTTGCTGGTATGGAAGAGAGGCAATAAGGTATTAAGTATCCTGTTGGCAGTCGGGTATGGTGTCGCCACAGCTGTTACAGATATTGTAATGAAGTATTATTGCGTGAATACATTAGTAACAGCTTTCCCTATACAGTGGGTAGTTTGTGGAAGATATTTATTATTTCTAGTGTTAGTAATTATTCTGTATCGAAAGTATAAACCAACTAAAGGGTACAAGGAAATATAAATGTTAAGTAAGATTTTAGCTTGTTGTTTCATATACATATTTGCAACCATATACATTTTATACAAGAAAGTGATACCGTGGTACGAGAAATCAAATTCTTTTATTAAGTTTCTTATTGTGGTACTTATAATGATAGTTTCTTTTGGTGTTCCTGTTCTTGTAATGTATTGGTTTTTAAGATTAATATAGGAGGATGAATTATGGTAGGTATTAGAGATGTTGTATGGAGACACGATTCATATGGTAATTTACAGCATGGAGAGGTTAAAGACATTCGTAAGTCTCATCCGGTAAACGGCAAGGAGATGTCTTATTTGGTTTCAAAAGAAAGGTAGTATATGAAAAATAAGGTTAAAAATATTATTTTTACATTAATAGCTGTGCTTTTTATTTCATGTACTTATATGAATTTACAGCAAGTTAAAGAAAATACTAATTGGAGTATACGCTATAAGACTCTTGAGGTTTCAGAACATTATTCCAACTTGGTGTTAAAAGGAATGAAAGTAGCTAGAGTAGTAAAAGAGTATTATATTGTCTTAGATAATAAATACACAGTACAAGTATCAAAAAGTTTGTATAATTCAATAGTAGATTCTGATAGCATAGAGTGTTCTTTATTAGATAATGGAAGCAATATCCTTGCTATAATACCGTATAAGATTGAATTGAAAGAATATTCTTATCCTGAATTATATCAATTATACGATGATTGTCCTCATATGGTAGAGTGAGAGTTTTAATAACGGGTATATTAAATTTTATGTCGGTTGGGGGTAAAACAACCGTTAGGTATAGTAGGGCATCTATATTTTTTATTGGCTCGTGGCTTTCAAATTTGGCGTTTTAGGCGTTTTTATGGCTTTAGGGTACGGATGCAGCAGTCTTGCCTTTTTGCGGTTTTAGGGGCTGTTTTGGGCGTTTTACGGGGGTGTGATTTTTTTGCTGTTTTCTGGTAGGTAGTAGGGGGTTAGGGGCTTTTTAGAAAAATATTGCGAAATTTTTGTAATTTATGTATAGTAGTTTAAAAGTATATAGGAGGTAAGTATCATGACAGCTAGGGTAGTATATCAGAGAGCAATGAGAGTATCGGATTGCTATGCAGTATACAGAGGATATGCCAAATATTTTGGGTACATCGGTAATAGCCAATTAGTCTGTATTGTAAGTCGTAGATCAATACCATCAACGATAACTGAGATAGAGTATCAACGTCAGGAAAGACGCCCTCTGTATCAAATCGAGGTGGATGTTAGAATGGGCAAAGGGTATATTCCATCTACTCAGAGCAACCATCGAAACAGAATAGTGAGTGCGAGCCCAGCGTCTATTAAACCTACAGCTCAGGTGCTGGTATTTATGTATGGGAGGTAAGGTATGAGTACAAAGGATGATTTACGTTGGAATACAAACTTAGAGGAATTTGTTGGATATTATAAAAAGTACAATAGAATTCCTACATTGTCAGATAACTTCCATTCTAGTTTGGGTACTGCGATGTATAGTTGGTGGTCAAACCAGAAGAGATTTTATCGGATAGGAAAACTTTCTCCTGAAAGGGTTTCAAGATTAAATGAATGCTTAGGAGATGTATGGAGAAAAAGTGTTGAGGAACACTCAAACCAAAAAGCAGGAATATTCGATATCCCTGATAGAGAATCCCCTAAAGGATATACTGATTTCTCTATAAGTTCGATTGCCAAAATAGGTGCAATTACTACCATCCAGTTTATTTCTTTACAAAGGCAGGGTATTTTGTATTACAGCGATATGATAGAAGCGGAATGGAAATTTAGTCCGTCTGCTGATATTGCTTTGATGCGGAATTCAGGTTTAGACTTACCAGAAGATTGGATGGTAGTGTTGTATTGTGAGCTTGCTAAAGCTTCAGTAGGAATGTTATATACTGAGAGGGATTCCGAAGATATTGAGAATCTAAAGCATTTTGAGGAAAATATGAATAAGATTTTCCAGAAGGCAATTTCAGATAAACAACTGGGCATTATTAGGAGAAGATGTTCTGGTGAGACCTATCAGAGTATCAGTAATTCTTATAATGTATGTCTGGAGCGTTCTAGGCAGATATACAACTCCACCATAAGGGTATTAAGACGCTATAAAGACGAGTACTCCTATAGGAATTACAATGGTGTATGGTTGCGTTGCGATGAGTGGTTTCATGTTATGCAGACTATCCCATCTTCAGAGATACCTTTAAATACATCTATACACGAGTTAGGTTTATCTTTTAGAACTAAACTCCTTGTACAGAGGATGGGTGTCGATACGTTGAAGGATTTATTGCAGTGGTGTAAGTGTAAGGACTTTGATTTCATCATACTAGAAAAGGGCATTTCAAGAATGAGAAGTATAGGAAGGGACAGGGGATCTGAAATTCTTAAAAGTTTGTTTTTGTTTTGCCAGAGATATGTAACAGTTAATGATTATATGAAAGCGTGTTGGTATGCGATAGGAGATTAGTATGCAGAAGCGAGATGACAGTAGGTGGGTGACAAATTTAAATGATACTGTTGAGTTCTACAATAAGTTTGGAAGATTGCCAAGGGAAAAAGATTATGCAGTATCTTCTGTCGGTACAGAGCTGTCTAGCTGGTTGAGCAACCAGAGAACTTTCTTTAAAAACGGAACGCTATCAGCTGATAGACGACGTATGCTAATCAGAGTGATGGGGAGTGTATGGACAAACTACCTACAGGGTATTACTCCAGAGGTTGAAATACCTGAAATACCTGATATTGGTACTGACTTTTCAATTACTACCTTGTATAAGAGTGGTATAATAGATAAAAAGAAATATAATCAGTTGTACAGTAAGAATATTTTATATCTCAGACATTACTTAGCTCTTAATGGAAAGGTTAGTGGCAAACAGATTTATGACTTATTAGTTTCCAAGGGTATGGTTTTGCCAGAGTGGTGGATGGTGAACTTATATGCAGAAGTGATGGGACCGGATAACCATAGCTTTGTAAATATTTATAAGAGGCAGGATAATAATGAGTTGGAAGCTTTAAGAAAATTTTTTGTTGCTGTAATGCCAATCATTTCATCTTTTACCGATAAAGTATTAGATGTGTTAAAACGGTATTGTAGTGGTGAATCTATTCGCAGTATCAGCAACTCATATAGTGTGACTTATGGTGCAATTGATCAGACTGTCAACAAGGCTTTATCTAGGATTAGATTTAGGTTATGTTTTATTGAAAAAGCAAACAATGGTCCTTTGGATCTAGATATCAGGGGATTACATGTGTCTATAAGACTGTCTAATACTCTTGCCAGGGCAGGTTTGTGTTCAATAAGATCTATATTAGAGGTATGTGGTTATTATATCTCAGATCCAGATATGATTATAGTACGTCTAAAAGAGAAAAATCCGCGTATTTCAAAATTCGGTAGAGCTTTGGCTGTTGAACTGTCTACACTTCTGACAGGATATTGTAAAGAACATAACATTAGTTACAAATAGTTTGAACGGGTACGTTTATCAATAAAAAGGAAAATAATGTTGAGAACTTGTTTTATTAGATGAGTAAACGTGGTAAAATTACGTTAGTTAGTAGATCGGGGCTGGATTGCCCTTTACTTTAAGGAGGAAACTAAAATGTCAGATTTATATCATGGCTCATCTGATAGTTTCGAGTTTGTGACTCAATGCTATTTCGATTATGCAAATGAAGTTATTTGTCGAAGAGCCCTGCCGGATTTACGAGATGGGCAGAAGAAGGTATCTCGAAGAATCATCTATTCGGCTTACATGAATAAAAAGCCTACGATGCAGAAATGTATTCCGTTTGTATCGGATGCTATTAAGCTTCATCCTCATGGTGATTCGGCGGTATATGGGTCTTTTACCTTAATGACAGATGAGAACGGCTCATGTAATATGCCTATGTTTGAAGCTTTGGGTAACTTGGGTAAGGTGTGGTCGACGAAAACTCCTGCTGATATGCGTTATCCGAAGGCTAAGGTAGGTAAAAATATGGAAGACTTCTTCAAAGATAAAGAAGTCATGCATCTGGAACCGGCAGAAGAGGGTGAGGGTATGGAACCCAAAGTCCTGAATGCAGTTTATCCGATTGTACTTGTAAATGGTACAATGGGTATTGCAGTATCAGTTGGTACAAAGATTCCTAGTTTTAACTTTGGAGATGTAGTCAATCTGACTGTAAAGTATCTTGAAAATGGTAAACTGGAAGTAACGGACGTAATAGTTCCGGATTTTCCTACTGGTGGGGTACTGGTGCGGAATGATGAAGAGCTGGCTAAGATTATGGCAACGGGTAAGGGAAAGCTGAAAATCCGTGCTAAGGTTGAGGTAGTAGGCAATCAGATTCTTGTAAAGGAAGTACCTTATGGAAAGACAGTCGAGGGTATTGTAAACCTTATCAAGAAAGCTGGAATTCGGGAGATTTCTTCTGTTTCTAATACAGTTGGTAGAAACTCTCCAGCGTTTGTTACGATTGATTGCCGTTCCAAGAAGGTAGTGGATTACGTTCTGAAGGAGTTGTATCGTAGAAACATTCTGCAGAACATCTATGCATCTAATATCGTAGTAACGGAGGACGAGGTTCCTTATATTCTGGGTGTACACAACATCATTAAACGGTGGTGTGCATGGAGGGTATCCGTTCTTAATGAGAAGTTCAATAAAGCCCTTGCTGATATTGCTGGCGAAGTAACAACACTGGATTATTTCACCAGATTGATTAGTAATCCCGAGTGGAAGGACACCTATGTTGCCAAAGCAACACACGAGGGTAAAACGTCTGCAAATGGGTATCTGCACGAGATCTTTGAAGACATTCCGGAAGATGTATGTGAGTGGATTCGTGGAAGAGCGATTTCTGCTTTTCATAACGGTGGACGATATACGAAACGTCTTGAGGAGCTGTTAGAGTCTAAAGACTTCTATGAGAGAAGCTTAAAATATCCTGAAGAGTATATCATCAACGAGTTAAAAGAACTGAAAGAAAGCAAAGCTGGCGAGTATGACAGAAAAACTCAGGTTACCTATACTGATTACAAGTTCAGTAAAATTGCTGAGTCTGATGAGATTGAGGACGAGAGCTTCTGTGTATGGACTTTGATGGAGAGTGGTTTCCTGCGGAAGACTCGTGACTGGTACGGTACTGAATCGGAGAAAGATAAGGTACTTTGTCAGTTCGAGGGTCAGGCTAACAGTATTCTGATTGGCTTCGATAACTTTGGTAGGGTGCTTAGAGTACCGGGTAAAGAGATTGAATATACGGAGTCCGGAGATTCTGGTGTATATCTTCCGAGATACTTTGAAGCGAACTTCCAGGAAGACTATCGGGTACTGTATATGGGATTACTGGATGGTAAAACCAGAACACTTCTGTATCGAGATGGGTATATTGGTTTCTTCGATACTGCTGAGTATTATGGTAAGAAACTTATCAAGGTTGTATCTAAAGGAGTTAGTCTGGCGGTAGGAGATAAGCTTCTCCAGGTGTATGAGGATGGCGAGTTACCTCAGATGATTGCAGTAGCAGATGATCCAGATGGTGTGTGGAAATTTGGAGTCATCATTACTGAGGGTACTATTCATAAGAGCCGTCTGTCACGTACTAAGGTACTGGATGGAAATGTAAACTATAAGTATATTCGTGGATTTAATGGCATGGAGATTTACAGCTTCATGGAACACCCAGAGAAGTATATGGGTAAGATGCGTAAACTGAATAGCGAGATTTATGGCGATTCGGATATGGAAGAGGGTAGATATTTAGAATTGTGTAAGGATATTGAGATAGAAGAGTAGAAGTATCTGTTGTATGGTATTCCTCTGCGGGAATACCATACTTTATACAGGAGGTTAGATTGTGGGAACTTATGAAGACGATTACGATGGGGAATTGTATCGTGAAGAAGATTTAGGAGCTGGTAACGAGGTTACTGAATCCGGGGAAGAGTTAGAAGAAACTTCTGATTCTGAAGCTGGTGAAGCTACTAGCGAGGAAGAGAGTTCTGATACTGTAGATGAGATAGAGGACGAGGCATCTTTGGCTAAATCGTATTCAATAGATTTGGGAGATATGGATCTTTCTGTCGAAGGGGACGAGGAAGAGTCAGGTGGTACAGCTTCTGATGTGCTAACCTCTGAAGAGAAGATGAGGGTGTATGCGGATAGGGTAATCTCTTGCTGTGTAGGCGATAAACCTATTAGCCGTTATGCCATTGATAGATTGACAACGGTTGCTAGTCCTCGTTTATTCCGGGATGAGAATTACATTATCTTCTCGGTAATATATGCATATCGCAGTAAGTTGCGTAGGATTCATATTGATGAAGAGTTTCTTAGACTGTTCTTAAATAGAAATAGAAACTTGTTGCAGAAATCTCGAATGTACATTGATATTAATGCATATGGAGAGGTAGATGGTTCTGCAGAGTTAGGGTATATTGGGGGTGTGATTAAGCATTATACACGGCTTTGCAATATGCCGGAAATGAATGATAGCGACTTCGAGACTAACTTCGAGAAATATAAGATCGAATTCAAGGCTATTGAAGCTTCTAAGGTATATTCTAAAGCAAATATCATTCTCACCGAAGGAATGACTATGGGTAGGAAACGTTTATTCGGTTTTGAAGATAGTTCGAACTGGTCAAGACGTCAGCTGGCGGATATAGAGGGTCTGATAGAAACAGACAAAGGTAGTGGCTTTGTAAAAATGAACGAGATTCTTAGGAATGAACGTGATGACACTAAAAAGCCAATCAAAATTGCTGACTTTGATAGGCTTACAGCTTTGAATGATATCTATGGGGGTATTTATACATCCACTTTTTACCAGGTATTAGCACCGCCTAAGGCTGGTAAGACGAAGCTTTGTGAGCGTATTTGTCATACGGCTATGGTGAAGTTTGGAACGAATGTAACTGTGTGGGCACAGGAGGGTGGTATGGAAGCGTGGACGGCTCAGATGAGAGCAATCCATTTCGACTACACTTACAATACAGGTAAAGATATCACGGAGAGGAAATACGGGATTGATCAGAAAGCTATTATGTATGACCAGTTTCCATCTCAGGAATTAAGGGATTTGGAGTTGTCCAGTAAACGAGACTTGGAGTCGAACCCTGCATACGGTTCTGTAGACTTCATAGACAGACCTTTCGAGGTAGAAACCTTTTTGGATGACATTGATGCTTCTGTTAAGGAGAACGGTAGTCAGCTTGTCATTATTGACTATCTCCAGCTTATCGGGTCTTCGAGCCCTAACAAGTCTGAACGTGAAAGGGTAGCTGAGGCTTATAGAAAGGCTTTGGTTTACTGTAAGGATAGGAATATTGCTTTACTGACTCCGGGTCAGTTTAAGCAGGAGGTAATTAATGAGCTGTTGAAGAAAGGCGATTCTACGGGAGCTGACACTCGAACTTCTGGTGGTACTTCGGCTGAGGTTATTCGTACTCCGGATATTATCTTCACTCTTTGGGCGAGTACGCAGGACTTACAGAATAATACTATGAAGATTCTGTCGACACCTGCTCGTATGTCTAAGGCATTTCCTGATATTAATGTAGTACATGATTTGGCTGTATGTCAGTTCATATCTGTAGATAAATAGAATAAAGTTTGTAGTTTGTTTAAGGCTACGCTGGACGATCCTGTGTAAGGATATCTGGTGTAGTCTTAATTTTTGCCTAAAAGATTAGGAGATTCTGTAATCTTTAAAATACATAAGAGTGGTGGTATATATGAAAAAACGTATAAAGGTAATTATAATTATAGCTGTGGTTGTCGCAATACTGCTGGGTGTCTTTTCATTAGCTAAGGTAATTGTAGGTAATGGGTACAGTTCATTAGAGGTCGTCCAGGAGGAAGCTGAAAAGCGTGAAGAGGAGATTAAGGCTCCCAAGGTAACAGAGACTCCAAGGGAAGATGAGGGGGTACATGGATTCTTGTCGGATGATGAAATCCAAGAGATAGCAGACAATGAGAATATTCCAACGTATGTTGCTAGGATAAATTACATATTAACGGAACCAGATAGTCCTTATGTAGATTATAAATTGGATTATATAGAATCTGATTTAGAAAATGGTGAAAAGGTAATCTCTATTTTAGTTAGAGAAACGGAAGAGAAGTTAGTTGATGTATATTGTAACTCTGTAGACTATGGAAGTTACATGTACGTTAAAGATACAGAATTCACCAAAGAGGAAAACACCTTTTACAAGAATATGGGTAACGGCGAAACGGGAGAGCGTGATGGAAAGTATTACTGGTTCTTTTATTAAATAGGAGAAGTCAATGAGAAATATACATAAGAAGATATACAAGGTACTTACTGCAGTATTGTTAATTGTATTATTGCTTTTCCCAGCGAATTTTGCGTATGCCTATGATGTGGATGCCCCTCATGAGGTAAACCTATATTACAGAGACCCAGAGATGGTAGCTAAATTGCAAAAAACCATCTGGGCAGAGATGAGAACATGGGGATTAACAGAGGCTGGTTGTGCTGGGGTACTAGGCAATATGATGGCGGAGAGTGGGTGTGACCCTACTAGAACCCAGAGCGATAGGGCATGGGAGAACTGTACAGTATTTCCTGCAACTAGGGGTAATACTGGTCTAGGGTTAACACAGTGGACTTTCTACACTAGGCAACAGTCATTATTTGAATTAGCTGATTCTATGGGTAAACAGTGGACAGACTTAGGTGTACAGCTTGCTATGTTGAAGAATGAGCTGTCTTCGGGGTATGATATCCTTTATTCTTCTAACGATGTAAATGATTGTGCAGACTATTTTCTAACTGTCTATGAGAAACCTGCCAACTTAAATTACAGTACTAGAAGACAATTAGCGAACACGGTGTACTCTCAGTTACAGGGTACAGAACCTAAGGAATACAATGGATCCTCTTCCTCAGAAGATAATTCTAGTGTGGAAGATACCGAGGTTACTGAGGAGCAAATCTCTGCTATAGTAAAAGAGAGGGATTTGGTGGGTATGAGTGGTTTGACAAGTAGTGTTCTCAGTAATCAGGAACAGGTAGAACTTGCTACGAGGGCTGGGTTAAGTATCGGTGAGCAGTACTCTGTGGTTACGATAGGTCAGGATGTAGCTTTAGCAAAAGAAGCTTTAACCCTGGATAATGCTAGAGTAGCGGTAGTATTTGTCGGTTTGGTGTTTGTATTTTATGCGGTACTGCTGTTATTGGCTATGTTGTTGGATAAGGTAAATACTTTTGTAGAGATAAGCTTTGTCAAGTTAGTTACATTTGGATTCTTACAGTTTACAGAAGATGAGGAATTAAAAGCATCTAGGGGTTATGCATCTATAGGTAAGATGATAACAGTAATAGTAGTTACACTGGTTATTGGATGTCTTTTAATTTCAGGAGGAGTAATCCCCTTTATGATAAGTATAGTAGAATGGATAAAAAATCTATTCTAGGGAGTAGGAGGTGTATTTATTTGTACAAAAGAATTATAGGAGTTTTAGGCGGAGCATTGGCAATATCTGTTATAACCTTAGGGTATTCCACTGTTCATGCTTTAACAAGAGCCGAATCACAGGCTGTAGAGGATAGAGAGACTATTAATAGAATACTTGAATCCACTGTTGTGGCAGAGAATGGCTCAGATTTTGATAAGGTAGAATACGTTGAGAAGGGCGATTATTCAGAGTTAGTATTTAGTGATGTAGATGAATTCTTAAATTCTCTACAGAGCTTAGTTAGGGTAGATGGTGCAGATGTACTTTACGAACAAAGGGTATACGATAAATCCGAAGAAAATATGGTAAGCCTTTACGAGAGTGAAAATGAAAACGTAGTGGTAGCGGTAAATCCGGAAGGAAAGATCGAGTACTGTATGTTTAAAAATTTAGATTCCTCGACTCAGGATGAGATAAAACGTCTTTCCGAGGGTTCAGAATACAAATTCAAGGTTATAAATAGTGGTTTTATTCTAGAATCGGATGAGGAATCTTAGTAATTGGTAGGTCAGAAACTGTGTTACATGGTAGTTTTTAGATGGAGGTAGTAGACTATGAATAACGGTGGAATGGATCCAAGACTTGAAAGAGCATCTCAGCAATTTGCAGAAAATCTGGAAAAATATCCTGCGGAAGAGCAGTACGCTGTAGGTGTTATTTCTAAGAATGTATTGAATGGTTGCTCATGGGAATTTGTTCGTAAGAACTCCGAGGTTCTGCATCTGATTGATGCGTTTAATAAGAACCCGAATTGCTCCATTCAGGAGGTAACTTATAATCCGCATGCTAAGGTAACGGGGTATCTGGTATATATGAACCTGTCTTATCTGTGTTCATTGCTGGGTAAGGAGGCTCCGGGGCTTCTGAATCAGAGAGACCTGTCTTTGGCGTCAGAGCATAGAAAAGAAGCTATTCTGGCTCTGGCTAAGAAGATGCAGTCGGGGTATAAGGGTAGAATCGGTATCTTCTGTACGAATGATAGTCAGTCTATCACGGTAGACGGCAAGACTTATCCAGCGTATGCTGTAAGCCTTAAGGAGTTACTTCAGGTGTGTCAGCGTTGTAATTATGGCATTATAATGGACAATGCAGTACGGACACCATCCCAGGTGGCTCAGCGTGAGAATTATGTCATGAAGAACCTTATAGTAGCTCCAAGTAGCAATGCTTTGTTTGTAAACATTGCTCCATTGCGTTGAGGATGCTGTTGTAAGTCACGTGGATTTATGTTACAATTAAAGTAAGATTGAATGAGGGAGCTCAATCGGGAGCTCCCTTTTCTATAACGTAGTGGAAGGTGGTTTTATTGAATGTTTGAATTAAGGTTGTATAGGGAAGTAGATGATAAGCTGTATTGGAAGGAGACTATTCCAAGTGGTAATGTAGACAGCTTATTGGTAATGGCTAAACTCCGTATTAAGTCTGGAGAATTTACTCATGCCATTATCTTTGATGGTAATGGAAAAGAACAGGAACGTGTATCAAAGGAGGGATAGGGTATGGATTATGGTAAGTTTTTTCCAATTATTAAGTATTATGAAAAGGTAGTAATTCCCATGAATCCTAAGAGGTATCATACGAAGTCGGATAAAATGATGGTTTGCCCATTACATGACGACCATGATCCCTCTATGGGTGTCATCCACTCATCTAAGAACGGTGAGATTTTTCATTGTTTCGGCTGTGGAAGATGGGGTAACGTTGTAGATTTGCATCAAGGCGTAACTAAAAGATTAAAGGGTCGATACATATCTTACGATGAATCCCTTAGAGATCTGTGCAGGCTGTTCAATGTAAACTATGATCTTGTAAAAGACATGGAGGACAAGGAAAACAGAGACAGCGACATCAAAAGAGAAATGGCTTTAGACGAGGCTATAAGCCGGTTCGACATCTCAGATTTCAAGGAGTTATTCCTACTGGGTAAACTGGCAGGTAGGGGAGTTGGTTATTTTAATAACCTTATGATGGTCATGGTAAATGCAGTAAAGGGGTAGAAAAGATTAGATTTTAAAAAGTTTATAATCAGAAGTACAAAACAAAATTAGAAAAATCAGTGGAGGTTTTTAGTTATATGAAAGGAGAAAAACAGAACGTTAAAACTTATAAATTAAATAAAGACTTCACTGTAGAGTGCGTCATGGGGGACACTATGGAAGTAAGAGTTATCATAGAGAGTCTCCCGTGGCGACCGGTAATTGAAGAGGTTGTGGGGATATCCTGCAAGGAAGAAGGCAATAGGGTATTCAAGGAAATGGTTGCAAAGTATAGAGAGGATGCTTATAGTAGCGTGATTCTCAAGCCAAGTGAAATAGGGTATCGGACATGGTAATGAAGAATTTAGACGATTATATTAGGAAGTGCATTCAAGACGCTTGTGAATGTGAGGGACGCGATATTAAGAGTGATCCTAGTCAATTAGAGAAGTATTTCTATATAGTAATAGACGACTGTGTTCTTTTTTCGATTTACACAAAATGGGAGAAGGTAAACCGGAGAGTTCGGTATAGATTACGCAATAATCTGGAGAAGAACTTTGGATTAAAGTGGTACTCATCGAAGTATTTGTTGGTAAAGTATTACAGGCGTGTAACTGTAGCGTTGGCTATAGGTGGAATCCTTGTAGATGGGAAAACAAGGTGGGGAATAGAGGATCTGGAACCTCAATTCCAGGGTAGTGAGGGGTTATCTAACTTGTATAATGGAGAATATGAGTGGGAGACCTCTATAAGTGAGTTTTTGGTAAATCTTAGGAGATTTGTAAACAAGGACAAGATACCAAAAATTCGATATTGTAGTGAGAATGTGACAGTGTTGTAGGAGGGTAGGATATGTTGATTGTGGAGATTGTTCAGAAATCCTATGAGATTGACCCTAAGGCTTGGTTTAAGTATGTGGCAGATCCAGAGATTATTATGGGTGATTTTGAGAAACGTATGATACAGGAAGTGGGTAGGTGTGAGGTAGTCGGACCTAATTTAATCATCTCGGAGGTTTTAGGAGCGATTCCTCCGGAGTCTATGGGTAGGGGACTACTGGCGGTATTGGCAATGAAATATGCAGACTATAGGGAGTATGGAAGAGTAGATTTATCTCAGGTTGGAAAGAATATGATACCATATATTCAAGAAGTTGCTAGAAATCAGGATATTCATGTGACTACTAGCATTTACTTTCCCTATATTTCTAATGGAAATTATTTATTGGTAGAGAATAGTAACAAGGTGTGTAGTAGTAATCTTGAGTTTTATAGAGAGATAGATAAGGTGTTGAGATGATAGGTTCATACCATTTAAGAGTAAAAACTAAAAAAGTATCATTTGATTTGACTTTGGAGAGACAAATATCTATAGTTAGGGGCGATACCGCAACCGGTAAAAGCTATTTTGCGGAGATAATTGACCAGTATGCTAAAGAAATAAGTAGTGGGGTTCCAACTACGGTCAAGGTAATTACAGATTTTAGTTTTCTAAAGGTCATAACTAACCCAGAGACTGTAAACTACGAATTAAGGGGTAAGTCTAATGGTTTAGTAATCATAGACGAAATTACTGTTTCTAAGTTACATTCACAGTTACCAGAGATTATCCTAGGTTCAGATAATTATTTTTTATTAATTACTCGACTTTCCTTGAGTAATCTACCCTATTCTATTTGGGAGATATACGAGTTTAATAGTAGTCGTGCTATAGATAATGGTAAAGTTTTTACTGAAACATTATCTTTACGGCAGTACAAAGATGTTAGTGAGTCTTTTTCTCCTGACAGACTCTTAGTAGAAGATAGTGGAACGGGGTATGCTTTTTTCAATAAAGCATTGCCAAATACTATAGTAGAGTCGGCTAATGGAAATAGTAATGTCCATATAATCTTACAAGAATGGCTATTAAAGTATTCTGGCTTAAACATTGGTATAGTTGTGGATTCTGCAGCGTATGGGGCGTTTATCGAGGATCTTATATTGGTTACAGAAGAGAATTTTGGTAAAAATAACATTATTATTTTTACTCCAGAATCCTTTGAGTGGTTGGTATTAAATACAAAAGTTTTGTCTAAATATTGTTCCTTTTTAAGCCAACCTTATATGTATTGTGATACAAAACAGTATCATAGTTGGGAAGTATTTTTTGAAAAGATGTTAGTCGACTTGTTTAGAGAAAGATATAAGGTAGTGTACTCTAAAAACAGAGACAATGTAAGTAGTAGGTGCATGTTGTTCTTATTGGGCGGTAAAAAGGATATATTGTCTCTTTTAAAAATAGAAGATATATAGTTTAAAGTCTTCTGTAAAAGGTTTCAACGCCGACAATTGCAAATTTTAAATAAATTTAAAATTACAGGAAGTGTTAGAGTTAAAAAGTAATTCTATTTTGCGTTTTAGAAGAAATGTTAAATTTGAAGTAGCGAGGTTACATAAATGGAATTATCATTGGATTTAGAAGACAACTTAGAAAACGAAGAAATCGAGTTAGAGAACCCCAACCTGTTGTTTTTACCAAAGTCTGGTCAGTTTTTAGGATTGGACATTTCGGAGTCATCGACTGGTATCTGTATATACTCTGATGGTACTAAGTTTACCACTAATTTTTCTCTAAATTTACCTGAAAAATCGGTGTTTGAAGAAGTGTTGCTCCGTAGGTGCTTAAAGTCCAATTTAAGTCGGTACATTTCCGGAAAAGTGTTTGATGTAATCGTAATAGAGGATGTCTTTCAGGGAATCAATGCTGAGACCACCCGTAAACTGTATGCGTTAAATACTGCGATTGACGAGATGATTTTGGATGGGGAAGTAGAATGCAAAAAGTTCCTGAGAGTATCTAACCAGACCTGGAAAAGCTGGCTTTTTACGGTAGATGATATCGGTTTTACGAAGGGCATGAATGACAAGCTTAAGATTGAGACCTGTCTGTCTATGTTGGGTATTCGGGAAGACGGAGAAGGGTATCAGGATAGACTTGACGCCACTGGAATGCTCATCGGGTATTTTCTCTGCAAGGATAGAATTGACGACTGGGAAAAAATTCGTAATCGGCGTAGGGTAGTAATGGAGGACGTGGAGATTGTATACGATGCCGAGACTTCCGGGGTATTCAATGCTATGGTAGACGCAGGGGTTGAGGAGTATCTGGAGGCTACTGAAAGGAAATGGTCTAAAACTAAAATACTGGATCACCTTACTGAGAATCCTCAGTATGGATTTATAAGTAGTGATTTGGTTCTTTTAGGTCGGTTGGCTTATGATTATAATCTTCCTATTATTGATGATGGGGGATATTTAGGGTTTTGGGTAAAAAGAAGTAAGCTTAAAAAGTATTTCGAATAGTATAAGAAAGGAGTTTTGTTATGGGATTTTTTGATTGGGCACAGGCACAGTGGAATGCAATGCAGGGTAATCCTAATATGCAACAGAATCAGATGGGTTATCCTCCGGGTCAAGGGTACATGGATCCTAACCAACAGGCTATGATGCAACAGCAGATGGCAATGCAGCAACAAATGATGGCTCAGGGAACATACCCTCAGTATAACCCTGGAGGATATGGAGATATGTCTGGGATGTATACAGGTAGGACGGTAACTAAGAAAATGCTGTTAGAGTTTATCGTGGGTAGCTTAGGTGCTGTAGAGGTAGTGCAGTGCGATGAGTTCGAGACCCGTAGCACGAGACATATATGTGCAGGCTCTAATAAGATACAGATATTACCTGTAAATATCTTTAACGTCCCCACTCCCAATGGGGCGGTATCAGTCGAGGTAATATGGTGTCCAAATTGCAGAAAGCTGATTGTAAATAGAAGTACCTTGGAGATTATTTAAGAAACTTTTATATTCTCTGAGGTGAAGGTTTCAGATTTTTTATAATCCTATTTCTTATTCCTGCCATATATGCTAAGCTATACTTAATCTATTAAGCTAGGCGAAAGGGAAGGAGAAATAAGTATGAAAGTCTGGAAGTATGATAGGTATGTAGAAAATTTAAAGGAATCCATTAGTAAGGTAGAAAAGGCTATAAAGCAAGGTGCATTGCTGACGGATATGGAGTTGTTTGATTTCCATTTTAAGCAATTCCTGTATGGGGAGTCTTACAACTTCTTAAAGGGTATCCGTGATTCGGTGTATCGAACAGCTAAGTATTCAGCGGATATGTTCGATGAGCTTCAAAATATCCGTAAAAACGGTTACAACAATGAAGAAGCAACCGATTATATCAAAAGCATCTGCCGGAGTGCGGTAACTAGAAAAGTAGTGAGCGGTTCTTACCGGGTACGTTCTTATGATGAGAACGGTGTTCTTTACTTTGAGCTGTATCTGGGTAGAGAGTGTGAACACGTTTTCGAGGTTACAGGTATTAAGAGCCTGACCGAGACGGCTTTAGTGATTCTGTCTTTGATGGTTTCCGTAAGTACAGATAATCTGGAATTAAAAAGTTTCTATGAGACATATGTAATCAGCGTATTTAACGATGTAATGACATCAAAGAAACCTACACCTTATGTATACGAGGGTAAGGCAAAAACTTTGCGGAGTTATATGAACCGCCAGAGAGTTTCTGCTGAACCTGCTGGAAAAATTGTCCAGTTTAAGGTTGGCTGAGGTGTAAGGAAAATAGTAGGAGAGACCTCCTGTCTGCGGTCAATACTTAAACTGCAGATAGGAGGTATTTTTATGTTAGAAGAGATGCGGGCTGATGTTCAATTAATGGCAGAGTATGAGAATACTTTCGATAGTGAGGAAAAGGTATCGAATGCCTTAAAGATTACAAGAGAGAACTTCACTATTGATACGGGTGTGGTAGATTTCGATTCTTTATTGGTTCCTGACCCGATCAAGAAAGGTAGAGAGCGTACATACTTAGGTCTAACAACATCAGTAGGGGAGTTGGGAATCCTATCTCCAATCCACGTAATGATTACTGAGGGTTATGCTATGTGGGTAGAGAGCAATCCCAATGAGGAGTATGAGGGACCAAAATACATTCTGTTAGACGGTTTTCGAAGGGTATATGCTGGTCTTAAGAATGGTATCACTCGTTGTACGGCGATTATATGGGATTTTAAAGACAAAGATAAGGGCAATGAGCTGTCATTAATCCTTTCTAGAATTCTTAATAGGGAGCAAAAGCATACATGGGAAGAGATCTGGACGATGTATCAGATACTTAATGCACAGTCTCCTTTAACCGATGGAACGGTAGAGTATTTGTTACAGCTAGATATGGGTGATGCTCCTAAGCTTAAGTCAGTAATGCAGAATGCAGATATGTTTCCAGAACCAAGGGAAGAGTTACTTGCCAATAAGAAGACTCTCCAGCAGGCATATACGATGTTGGAGAAGATGATGAGGGAAGTAGACACCCTGTCAAAGGATGATAAGACTGGTATTGCAGATATGGAACAGGCTGAAGGGGTAGTAGACGAGGCTGGAGATCAGAGGCTGAGCGACCAGGAGGTTCAGGAGATATTGGAGATGAGCGATAACTTTGATGGGGATCTCTCTGAAGAAGATTTTGACGAACTTGCTGGTAATAACCTACCTGATGAGCGTCAGGTTGTAGGTGAAAGGCATCCTTTAGACCCAGCTTTAAGAGCAGCTGTACTTGCTAGAGACGGGTATTGTTGTGCAGTTACAGGCAGAGGCAAAGGTTTACCAACACCCATCGCCCTCTCGATATTAAACGTTCATCACAAGATTCCTGTGCACGCAGGCGGAACAGATTCAATGGATAACCTAATAACCGTATCATTAGACGTCCACACACTCATTCATATCATAGAAAGGAATGGGGGCAAAGTCGGAATGTCGAAAGAACTTTTTGATACGCTATCAGAAGAGGAAAGAACATTTATTGTTGGAGCAATGAAAATAGCTAGAATAGCTGTAGAAGCCAATAGACGTTTAGGAAGAACAAAGGAACAGATTAGAAAAGATACTTCCGACGCTGTAAGGTTCAAAATGCCTGGATTAGTACAGAAAGAAAACATGGAAGCAGTAGCAGCAGCTAAAGTAAATGCTGAAAAATAACATATAAACTTATCTAAGCCATACCGAGAGGTATGGCTTTTTTATTAGAAATAGTATAAACTATACTATATAGGAGGTATAGATGGTTCTTGCCGAATATTGTCGAATTGTTAGGAGGTTAAAGTAATGAAGCTGAGCTGGGTAGAAAAGCTGTCTCTTATGAAAAGTATTAGTAGGATTTCAAAAATACTTTTAGAGAACCATGAAGGGAAATTTTTAGATCCGGATTTAGGAATAATTAGAGAAGTAAACTGTTCCGAGTTACCGGATGATTGCTACAATGCTTTCGAAGAGTCAGGATTGGCGAATTTAGAGCGTAGATTTGATGTGGTTATCAGGTCTATTCCGGTATCTAGGATGTTTGTAGATGTTCCGGAAGAATTCATTTTAGGGTACACTATGGGGTTGCAGTGCTTTGTGGACGGAAGAGAAGTAGACGTGAGGGTATACGCAATGGATTACAAGGACTACCCAGACGTCAAGGATCTGTTGCAGTATGTAGAACGTGGCGAAAAGAGGTCTGTATCCTTTAAGAATTTCACTAATAAATCTGGTATTTTATGGTTGCATATGGAAGAAGGATTTGTTGAAAGTTCTTTCGACGAGGATGGCAGGAAAGACATATCTGATGTAGATAGGGTATCTCCGGAGACCCTACGAATTATGGAATGGGCAGACACTATTACTGAGGAGGTTAGTGAACTTTACATTCTTAGAAATGAAGAGTTAGATGTAGCCTATGTTTTACCTAAGGAGAATGGTGAATTTTCTGTCTTAGTATATTAGGGCGGTAGTTTTGAATTACGGAGGGTTGTAAAATGAGTAATGGGTATAGTATGTTACGCGATGAAATCTATATTTTATGTAACGATAATAAGTGGTTTACCTGCGGAACTACTGAGCAGTATGAGAGAATGTTCCGTATGGTGGAGCTGGGTTCTTGTGCTAGAGATGTGGCTATGGTAATCTGGTTCTGCTCGGAGGGTGTAGGGTTCAGGGCTGTTTACGATAAAGTTAGAAAGGCTTATAGGAAGTATAAAGATGAGTACTATACTACAGAAGTTTTATGATAATACATGCAAGAATTATTTTGTTCCCGATAGCGAAATGAACCCAGAGGTGGGTACTGCTATGATGGATTTATTAGGGGATTGGAAACACGTATTATTTAGAGGAGAAATAGGGTATTACATTTATCCTACCGCTGGTTTAAAGTACAGAACTCCTCAAACGTATAAGAGGCAGTTAGAGTACCTGCAAAACTTTAGGTTTTATAATGGGGTCGGTGTTTCTTTGGACGAGTATCAGAGGAATGGTATGCTGGCGGAAGCTATAGAAGATGTATTAGGGTACAGCTTCTATCTGTTTTGCAGGGGTAACCTACAGGTGCTGGGTATGCGTTTTTCTGAGAACGGAAATTTGTTTTTCCAGGAATACCTAGATGAAAATGGTCTAATTTCTAAAGAGTATGTAGAGGACAGTGGTGAAATGTTTGTTTCTGATATAAAAGAACATTATGATGAGTTTGGTCTACCTAGAAGATTTGCTGAGTGCTTACCAGAGTATTGTGAATCTTGCGGTGCACCTTTGGTGATTCGTGAAACATTAACTGGATTACATTGCAGCAATCCTCGATGCGTAGACAAGATTGTAAAACGAATTGAAATGCTGTGCGACGATCTGAATATCTTGTATTTTGGAGAGAGTACTATTCAGAAATTCGTAGAAGATTATCACATCACAAACCCAATGCAAATTTTTGCTTTGGAGAGGGGTATGTTGGTATCTAGTGATACATCCCCTGAAGTATCTGCCAAGATTATCAATCAGATTGTGGAGAAACGTACATTTTTATTATGGGAGTATGTAATGTATTCAAACATGCCTTATATCAAGACTTCCGCAAGGAAAATATTCCAGGGGTATGTATCTTTAGATGAGGCTTACCAGGATATTGAGAATGGCGGTATTGAGTTCATCCAGGATAAACTTGGTATTGCTGATAACCAGGTATCAGTACAGGCTATGAAAGTCTATAAGTCTTTAATGGAGTACAAGGAAGACCTTTATGATACTCTTGAGAATGTGGAGATTATCAACTCTGCAAGTATTAAGGAGATTAATGTGGTATGTTCAGATGAGGTTGGCGGTGCGTTTAAGAAAAAGGCAGAGTTCTATGATTATGTGAAAAAGAACTATGGTGAAAAGGCTCACTTCAATTTCCTGCCTAGCGTAACTAAGAGTATTGATTATCTGGTGTGGAAAGGTGCAGATGGTAGTCCTGCAAGGTATACTTCAAAGGTTAAAACGGTTGAGGGATGGAATTCGAAGAGGGTAACGAATATACCGATTGTAACAGCTAGTCAGTTCTTGGAGTTAGTAGAGGGTATGTAGGTAGTTAAGGAGTTATAATATATGAAAAGTTTAAAAATTACAGATAAAAATGAGTATTTTGCAAGCATGTCTGCGGTTGTACCTAAGGATCGGGAGTCCATTGCTGTAGATGATAGTGTACTATCTCTGGCTAGGGGGTATAATTGTAGGGAGTTTTGCGAGGATGCTTCTGGAATATACTTGTTTCAGAAAGAATCTGGAAAAGAGATTTTGCCTACTGAAAGCTCTAAGAGATTATTTGAATTTCTAAGAGGGATTGTTGATATACCTGTAGGTTTTGTATCTGGATTTAGACTATCTAATAGATGTGGCAGAAACTATTTAGATATATGTGTATTCGATATGGATTCAGAAGAGGGCGTAGGCAGTATCTTAGCCTGTGGGAAAGATTGGGAAGTACAGAGGCTTAGTAATCCTCCAATCTATTATGAAGAACCGTATGATAAGTACAATCAGGCAAACGAAGAGGTGTTATGCTTTCCAAACAACCTGTTGAGAATGACTGAATTGGTTCGGGCTGTAGTTAAGGATATTGAGAGTTGTGGTATTCCTGTTGGGATGTATACTTATTGCGGGGTATCGAAAGATTCCAAGGTAGAGTGTGATTTTCTAGATCCTGAGGACAAGGTTAGGTTTGGGGTATCTAGCATCAGTGTAGAGAATGGGTTCAAATATAGGATAAATGTCTGCATAGCATTACTTGCAATCTTTAACATGTATTGATTGTTTGGAGGTTATTATGTGTTAAATGAGATTACTACAGGGATTAGAGATTATATACTAAGCGGAAAGTCAGACTTTACAATATTGCAAGAATCTGTAGGCGAAAAGCCTAGAGTAGCTTGCAGGTACACGGTAAAACTGAGTCCAAAGAAAGAGAATGTGTATTTTGTATATACCCAAGATGTCATTTCCCATAGAATGGTCTATCATGGGTATTTTACAGTTTATAGGGGTACTTATAAATATTTGAGAGCAAAAACTACAAAAACTGAAAATTATAATGAAAAGGCTATAAGAGCGTTGTTATGGGTATTGCAACGAGCGGATCATCTTCCTGCTCTTGTTCATATCATACCTACGGGTAGGTGGAGTTAGTATCAGAGGGTATAGAAATAGAGTATTTTCTTTCGTACAAGAGGATTTCAGAGTCTGATTTTTTATAGTGCCGGAATAGTTAGGTGTGTTGCAAGAGTCTTATATCTCTATTAGAGATATAGTAAAATGGTTACATAGTAATAGGAGGAGAATGATCATGAATAGTAATAGTGTTTGTTTTAGGTCATATTCATTTATTGAGTTTATTGATCTTATGAATGAAATTGATGAAGGAGAGGCAATGCTTTTTAAGGTATATTGTAAGGATGTGCATAATTCAATATATCAAGCGTATTGCCGAAAAAGAGGTAACTCTATGAGAAAGATTATGCAGTTTGTACATACGGTATTAGTAGAGATGGGCAATGCTTTCGACAGGATAAATGAATTGGATCTTGAAGATACAGGTGTCTGGTTTAATATTAACATTTATGACTGTAGAGACAATAATAATGGAATTATTGCTCCTAAGGGTGGGTGGTATTTTCCGACACGTTTATATTATTCTTGTAAATCAGCAGGACATATTGAAGTTACTGCCGATACTGTAAATGCAACTATGGATCTTGTAAGAAATTCTGAATGTTATATAGCATTTCTAAAGTATCTTATTTTAAATTCTAATCGGTTATTAAAGGATACAAAAGCACTTGCAGATCTTATAATTTCTAAGTATAGGGCATTTGAGGAGTCCAAGGAAATTCCTAATTGGGTGTCCTGTGAAAATATCTGCAAGGATTTGCTTTTCAATCAAGAGTGCGGGTTCAATACTACAGTAGTCACTATGCGTAGCAAAGGATTTACATATGAACAAATTTTAACTACAATGCAGAGAATACTTGGAGAAGCCAAGATAACAAGATAAAGGAGTATGAAGAATGGGAGAGTATTACAAAACCTACACAATTCCAGAGTTTATGCAGGTGTATTATGAGTTATCAGAAAGTGAGGTAAATTCATTTAAAGTGTTTTGTGAATCTAAAGGCAAATCGGATAAAGAGGGTATAACTTCGGTACTCACAGTATTACTTGTTCTTTCTGATTTGTTTTATAAGATACATAATGTTATATTCGATAACAATACAAGATGTCAAGATGATGAATGGTTTCAGTCGTCTGTATATCATTCGGAGTACAATAATTTTGGAATTGTTCCTCCTGCTAATTGCAAGTATTGGATAGATGAGTTAAGATACTTCTTCAACGAGAACGGTAACTTCCAGTTCATTGACCTTGATGTTAGGTTGATTAATACAGATATAAACTTTAGCCAGAATCCTGAATATTACATCAGGTATATAAAATTTCTTTTAGGAAACCGTAGTAGGTTGGTAAAAGATATAAAGAGTCTTGCAGTACACCTTCAGAAAAAGTATCCGGAGGAGCACATAGCTAGGTTAGAGAGGTTTAACAATCCGGAGTGTAACAATATGGTTAGAGACTTACTATATAATAAAAAGTCCGGATTTAGACATACGGTTGATATACTTCAGTTAAAGGGTTTTTCAGCTGAGACGATTTTAAGTGCTTTGAAGTCGGTATTAGGAGAGGCTCAGATAAAAGAGTAGTTAGGAAGTGGTTGTAGATGAAGAATGAGGTGCAGTTTGGTATACAAGAGTTTATACTAGGGGGTATTTCAGAATTCACTATTTTGCAGGAAGCGTTTGGTGGTAAGAGAGCTGTAGAAGCAAAATACAAGGTTAAGAAAAGTTATAACAATCCTAATATGTATTTTGTTTATACGCAGGAAACATCTAGGGGTGATATGATGTACCACGGGTACATTATTAAGAATACTCAAGGATTTAAATGTTTTAGAGCGAAAACCCTTAAGTTTGCTTCGGAGTACTACAATGAATCGGCGATGATAGCTTTAAACTGGGTATTGGCTCATGCTGGTCGACTTCCTGCGGTTGTACATGTGCTGCATCATGGTAGGTGTTCAAGGTGTGGAAGAAAGCTGACAGATAGTGAGAGCTTGCGGTGTGGTTTGGGACCTGAGTGTAGAAAGAAAATGGGATTAAACAGGTAAATTATTAAATAGCTTTACTTTGTACTTAATGAAGTGTAAAATTGGTACAAAGTAAGGCTATTTTGGTAGTATAGAGTAGGGAGGATAGAATGAGACTAAATGTTGCGGTTGTAAAAAGACTATGTACAGATTACTGCATCTTGTACAAGAAACGTTTTGAACTGGGGTACGAGGCAGAGAGGGAATCTGAATTTAACAGATGTAAGGGTATGATAGGTCTTACACAAGCCCTTATCGGAGCCCAGATTCAAACAAATATCGGAGAGGGTGTAGTCGGTATAAGAATGATTAATCCGGAGACTGGTACAGTGCTGGGAGAAGATACCAGAAAGGTAGAGTACAGTTTAGATGCTGTCCTTACTGAAATCTTTCAAGGTAAATACAGAAAGGTAGCAGATGGGCTATACAGCCTGTCTAAGAAAGTAAAAGGTAGATTGGAGGAAGGTACTTTGGTATGTACTCCAGATTACACTGTCAGCTTACAAACGAATAAGAGTACTTTTGATGTAACAACATGTGTAGGAGTAAAGGAATTATTCCGGGTAGTTGGTTATGAGAAAACTCCGTTGGTTACTGTTCGGGGGGTAGACTCGAGTAACTTTAAGTTCGAACCTATTAGAATATATGTGAGATAGCGTATGAGAACGTCTTTAAAGGAAGTAAATGAATCTTTTTGGAAAAAAACGAGGGCAAAGTAATGGTTTATTCTCGTTTATCAGACCTTTTTGAGTATGAGGTAAAAAGAAGTATTTTAGTCCGTATTTCCTCGTACAGTAGAAAGAACGTACTGGTTTCTATTTTAAAAGACTCTAAAGAGATGGATCTGTGGCACTTAAAGGTTGGTCTAAACAACTTAGGATAAGTTTCTGGAACTTTTTTCATTTCCAGTATACATTTGAGTCATACTTTAGTGTTGGAAAAATAGTTTTTTCAGCTTTTTATTGAAAGTTTTAGAGAAAAAGAAAAGGGAGTAACGAATGAAAAACAAAAAACTGAATAGGTTATTTGCGGGAGGCATATTGTCTGTCGCTACTGCGATTTTTTTGTCGACAGCGATACCGGCTTTTGGTGCAGGTGATACGCAGAGTGGTTCATCGACGGTCGTTTCCGTTTCAGCGGAGAGTGAGACACCGGAGGAGATCCCGGCAGATACTCCGCTTCCGGAGCAGAATACAGCAGTTCCCCAAACGGATGCGGCGCCGAGCCCTTCAGCGGTGGTATCGGCAAGTCCAACAGCGGCACCTGAAAGCCCAACAGAGACCCCGGAAGCCACAGCGGTACCGGAAAGTCCCACGGAGACCCCGGTGGCAACAGAGACCCTGGCACCAACGGATCCGGTACAGCCGATGGATTTCACACCGGGATGGAATCTGGTCAACGGGAAATATTATTATTACCTGGATGACGGAACGATGGTTCGGGGGCAGTGGTTCAAAGACGGAATTGACTGGTATTATATGAATGACGACGGCACGATGAAATCTGCAGAATGGTTCCAGGATGGCATTGACTGGTATTATCTGAGAGACTGGGGTGGAATGATGTATGACCAGTTTTACCGTTACGAAGGCAAATTATATTATTTCCGAAGCTGGGGTGGCATGATGTACGATCAGAAGTTCCAGGTAAATGGGAAGTGGTATAAGGCGAACTCGGACGGAACTTTGGTGACCGGATGGTCGGAGGAGAACGGCAAGTATTACTACTACAATGAAGATGGTTCTCTTTATACCCAGGAAGGCTGGCTGAATCTGAATGGCACCTATTATTATATCAGTGAGGATGGATCCCGTGTGCAGGGTCAGTGGCTGAAGGATAAAATTGACTGGTACTACATGAATGATGACGGAACGATGAAGTCCGGGGAATGGTTTAAGGATGGAATCGACTGGTACTACCTCCGTGATTGGGGAGGCATGATGTATAATCAGTTCTTCACCTATCAGGGAGATACCTATTACTTCCGTAGCTGGGGCGGAATGATGTACGACATGAAATTTCAGGTTAACGGGAAGACGTACAAGGCTGACAGTGAAGGAACCTTGGCGAAAGGCTGGGTGCAGGAGGGCGGAAAGTATTATTATTACGACGACCAGTGTGCGCTCTATGAAACAGAGGGCTGGCTGCATCTTGGGACCGGCTATGATACCTACTATTATATCAGCGCCGACGGTTCCCGTGTACAGGGTCAATGGCTGAGGGATGGAATCGATCTGTATTATATGAATTCCGATGGAACCATGAAGTCCGCAGAGTGGTATCAGGAAGGAAATGACTGGTATTATTTTCGTGACTGGGGTGGCGCGCATCATGATACGTTGTTCTACGATGGGGAGAATACCTATTACTTTGAGAGCGACTGCAAGATGGCAAGAGGCTGGTACGAACTGGACGGTTATACCTACTATTTCCGTGATTGGGGTGGTGCCATGAACATTCCCTGCGTGATCGACGGAGTGAGTTATGTGTTTGACTCCCAGGGACATCTGATAGAAAAAGATCAGGATGTGGTGATTGGGGTAAAAACAGTAAAGAATTTTCTGAAAAATGCACTTCTTCCAGTAGGAAATACTCTGTATGTCTGGGGCGGAGGTCATGACGATGCCGATGCGACCCGTTATGGGGTTAATCCCCAGTGGGAAAATTTCTTTAATTCTCAGGATGAGAATTATAACTACACACAGCACCGTTACGAGTATGGCAATGGACTTGACTGTTCCGGATATGTAGGTTGGGCGGTTCATCAGGTCATGAAGGATTGGGCAACGACAACGTCCACTATCACGCCTAAATACTATTACCAGAAAGGCTGGGGTTCATATCGGGAAAACGATACATCGATGAAGTTTCAGACGGGTGATGTAGTCAGCATGAGCGGTCATGTGTGGATTGTAATTGGGCAATGCAGTGACGGAAGCGTGGTTATTATGCATGCGACTCCACCGTATGTTCAGATCAGCGGTACTGTATCATCTAGTGGAAGTACAAACAGTGAAGCAATCCAGCTTGCAAAACAGTATATGAGCAAACACTATTCAATTGGGTATCAGCGCTATGGGAGCAAAATCGCGAGCAAGAGTTATATGACAGGAGTCAATCACTTTACGTGGAGCAGTTCGGTACTCAAGGATCCGAATGGTTATCGTAATATGACACCTGCCCAAATTCTGGCGGATCTGTTTGGAGAGTAAAAATCAACAGCAAAACTTACGGTAGAAGTAGGAATGTGGAAGCCTGTTAGATGTAATGCTCCAGTGTGTAGATGGGCTTGAAAACAAACATATTTAAAAATTTACAATGTATGTAAAGGGGCTAGGATAGATTAAGGAGGAAAAATGAATGGCTTCAAGGCGAAAGAAGAAACGCCATTTAGGTAGTTTGCTTTTTGTATTGGCGGTAGTTGTAATTGGTGGGGGTGCTTATGTAAGGTACAATCCAGATGCCATTGAGTTAATCTTTCCTAATAAGGGACCTGTCAATGTAGAGACTTATGCAAGTATCGAAGAGCTACCGGAGTATTCTGGAGATCCCTATGTGTATATCGATGATGGTCTGTCTGAGTTAAATGAAGTTGGTGTATGGGAATATGGGTATGAAAGCTACACTAGCGACGAGTTGGGTAGATGTAGCACTGCAGAAGCTATGGTAGGCGTTGAGACTATGCCTACGGATGATAGGGAAGATATTAGTTCCGTAACACCCACTGGATGGGCAAACAAGAGATATGACTCAAACATAGTAGATGGTGGATGGTTATACAACAGATGCCATTTAATCGGGTTTCAACTTACCGGAGAAAACGATAATGCGGAAAATCTTATAACGGGTACTCGGTATTTAAATATTGATGGTATGTTGCCTTTTGAGAATATGATAGATGACTATGTGGATGAGTCAGGGAATCATGTAATGTATAGGGTAACTCCTGTTTATGAAGGCAATAATCTGGTAGCGGACGGAGTAATTATGGAAGCCTACTCTGTAGAAGATGCTGGTGCGGGTATTAATTTCGATGTGTATTGCTACAATGTACAGCCAGATATAGAGATTGATTACGCAACTGGCGATAACTGGTTGGCAGCGGAGTAAGTTATGTTGCAGAACGGTTGCTTCTCTACTAAGAATAGTGTAAAATAGATTCAAATAGAGGAGGTGATATATGTTGTTTACGTTAGTAGCATCGAACAGTTTTAAGAAAAGTGCAAGAAAAATGGCAAAGGTCGATAAATCCATCGAAGGTGAATTGCAAGACGCCTTAAAGCAGGTTAAAAACGATTCTGTTAGCCCGAAGCTATGCAAGCATAAATTGGATGGGTGCTTTAAGGGTATGTTCTCGATACATATTAGACCGGATTGTATTCTGGTATATTCTAAAGACCAAAAAGAGAACACAATAAAATTACATATGGTTGGTACTCATGCCAATATTATGGAAAACAGAAAATGGTCGAAACGGTCATAAGAGAGGTAGGTAAAATGAATAACGAAGGATTCGAGGGTCAAATGTCCTTAGAGGGTATTCCGATTATAGAAAAGGAGTCTGGTGAGAGTGCCTTTAAACGGGTTTCCGAGAGAAGGGTAAACAATGTTATCGAGAGTATTCGAATACTGACTAACATGGCAAGTAACTCTAAATACAAGTATACGAAGAAGGAAATTGACACTATGTTTGCAAGTATTGAAGAAGCTGTGAAGCAGTCTAAGATGGCATTTACTCATCAGTTCGAACGGTTTGAGTGGGATAGGAAAAAGTAGTGGAAGATTTTGGAAGGTATATGAATGAGCCTCTTCCTCCTGTAGAGGTGGGGGAGGTTTATTACAATAATATCGATATGTGTGATAATCCATTCGTGGTAAAAGATATCATCATAAAGGATAATAAGTTTTATGCGGTATGTTCTCATGCAGATGAGTTTACTGGAGAAGAGGAAGAACGAACGGTATATGCTTATTACCTAACAAAAGAGAAAGAATAGGAGGGTAGATGAGTGAAGCAGACTAGTAAGTTAACGAGACGCCAGAGGCAGTTTTTGGAAGAAAGAGGTATTGCTGTAAATGAAAAACTGCGGTTTTGTGAAGAAGACACTCAAAAATTTGTGTATTACGATACAGAAAAGGATAGACAGGTGGTAATTACTAAGTAGGGAGGGATCATTTTGAGAAAGGCTTCGGAGAGAGACATTAAAAAGATTCTTCTGGAAAAGCATATAACGGGTGTCTCATCGGAAAGAATGGAAATGTGTAGAATAGGTTGTCAGTTAGGGTATTTGTTCCCTGATGATGTTGCTTTTATTGCTGACCCAAATACATCTTTGGGCGATGCAAATAGAAGAATGACAACCAGGAGAAGAGATGTTTTTTAACAAATAAGCGTCTGGTGGCAGCTAGACGCTTTATTATTATAACAAAGGAGGAAAAAAGAGAGATGATATATGAAAGTACATCAGGAAGTCTATTAGGTTTAGGAGCCGGGGTATTGTTTACCGTGGGGATTGCCTTAATATTTATAGGAGTGTTGCAGATTGTTTCCATGTGGCGGTTGTATCGGAAGGCTGGGGAGGCTGGATGGGGAGCTATTGTTCCTTTCTACAATACATATCTATTGTATAAGATAGTATGGGGTAGTGGATGGTGGTTTCTTACGTTACTAATACCTTTTGGTGGTATAGTAATGCTATTTGCAACATATATTAAGATAGCTAGATGCTACGGAAAGGGTACTGGGTTCGGGATTGGAATCCTGCTGTTACCTGTAATATTCCTAGCGATTCTAGCTTTTGGGGAATCTAAGTACGCTGGCATACGTCCTGCTGGAAGGTTAGGTTGTCTGATAGCATCCTTTATTGCTGGGGTTGTAATGTTATTGATGTTAATTGTAGTAGTTGACAGTATTACAGAGCAGATGTACAACGAAGTAGAAAGTAATAGTGTGAGTGAACTGGGAACCGCAGAAAACCTGTCTGATTTTGAATACCTAACCTTAAACAACGGGTATGTATCTATTGATGTACCAATCATTCATAATGACTTCAGTTCCAGCGGAGAGGATTATGTTCAGTGGTCAGATAATGGGATTTCTGTTACAAGTAGGCTAAATAATTCAAACGGTATAAGTGTAGAGGATTCAGTAGCTGGGGTAGTAGAAGAATTTAAAACATCTTTTCAGGGTACGGAAGGGTATTCAGACTTTAGTGAAAGCGACACTCTTACTACTGACGGTCTTGCGTTAAAGCTAGTACAGTACACTTGTACATATAGTGATGGAACCTCTTACGAAAATTATAAGATTGTAAAAGCGGAGGATGTAAATGGGTACAATCTTGTAACAGAGATTAGTATTAATACAGAGGACGCTTCAGAATCAGCTATCGCAAACACATTGAATGCATACGGCGTTTCCGTTAATTAACTTAATGTATCCAGGAATAAGGCTCTTAATCTACGGATTGAGAGCCTTATTAAATTTCACTCAGAATGGAGACAGCGATATGGAGGGTATAGATTTCTATGGAGAGGTTGTATGCCACTGCTACAGGGTGAGCGAATTAGTTGAAAGGGTTTGTGTGGAATTGAATCATACGGAGCTTCAGGAAGAACTTAAAGAGGCTGCTATGGTTCACGATGTAGGTAAGTTTTATGTTAAGAAAGGTATTCTATGCGTCAAGAGACCATTAACATCAATGGAAAAGATGGTAGTGGATATGCACTCGATGTACGGGTATAGCGTATGTGAGAGGCTAGGGTATAGTAAGGAAATAGGTCAGTTGGTGTTGTTGCATCATGGGATTGACAAGTGGTTTGTAAACCCTGCTGATGTACTTCCAAGTGTTAAGAGGTCTTATAATATTTTAAGAGCGTGTGATATCTGGGATGCTTTAGTGTCTAATAGGGTATATCGGGAGGCACTTTCGGTTGGTGAAGCTTATAAGGTGCTGGTAAACTCAGTAGATTTACCTACAGAAATTTGTCAGGCTATTTATAGAATTTCAGATATGTGCTAAAATATAAACTGTATTAGGAGTATACTGTTATAGAGTATATTTCGAAAGGTGGAGAATGCATATATGAGTATGGATAACTTAAACTTAAGAATTGAAGGTATGCTGAACTTTATAAAGAACAGCGGACCTGAGGGATTTAACGATTCCAAGATAGAGGAGTTAGAGAGGATTATTCTGGACTGTAATAGCAAGATGAATAATTCCTACACCAATCAGGTAGCAGATAGTATTTATGATGTTCTGTATGACATGCTGAAACAAGTAAAACCCAATTCGGGTATCCTCAGTGAGATATGGGAAGAAGAGGGTGACATTACTGATTATACGGAGTTGCTAGACAAACATCCTATGATGAGTATTGAGACTGCCAAGTCTTATGACTGCATTGCTCTTCAGAATTTCATCAATCGTATGCCAGAGGGTAGCGAAAATTATTTTGCCAGCTATAAAATCAATGGTCACGGAATCAGGGTAGTATATAAAGACGGAGAATTGGTATCCGCAACCAGCAGGGCTAGAGCTTCTGCCGGAAGAGACTTAACCCGTCATATGAGAGTTATTCTCGGAGACTACAATGGGAACCTTGCAGACTATGGTTTGGTAGAGTTAAGAGGGGAATTATGTCTAAGAATTGACAGACTGGAGGAAGCAAGATCTTTTAACCCATCTATCATATCTGCATTTTCGGCGGTAGCGTCCTTGTGTAGACCGTCTGCGACGGAGGAAGAGATTAAGCTGTTGGATTTCCTTTGTTACGGTCTGATTACTGACGGTTTCGAGTTCACAGATCGCGAAGAAGAGTTTCAGGAAATCATCAATTTAGGGTATGATACTCCGCAGTTTGTATCTATTGAGAATTACAGCCGTTCAGAGTTAGATGAACTTATCCCTAATCTTATAGCTTCTTTCGAAGAGAACTATGAGGATTTTGGATACTTTTGTGACGGGGTAGTATTTGAGATTAGTAATAGGGAACTGTTTGCTGAAATGGGTACTGAAGGCAACCATAACCTTGGCAACATTGCTCTTAAGGTAGGTTTGTGGGAGCAGGTACAGTATTATGGATATGTGCAGAAAATCCTTTGGACGAAGGGCAAGACTAAGCTAAGCCCGGTAGCATTGATCGCTGATGAACCAGATAAACTTATCGAAGATGAAGATGGCAAAATTTTGAATTGGGATGAGCTGGGTGCATTATCCGCTCAGGGTAATAAGGTTCGAAGAGTTCCTTTGTACGAGCCTAAAAATATTATGATATTGGATGCATACGTAGGAGAACCTCTTTATTTTCGGTACGGCGGTGAGGCTGGGGTAGTTCCTTGTTTTCCAGATGGTAGATTGTTGTCAGAGGACGCTGTAAACGATATGTTATTGGGAGAGTAGTAGAAAAGAATGAGTTTGGGTTGTGTAAAAAGCTATACAGATACAATGGGGAGAAAGTTTTTGGTTTCTCTGGTCTGTAGGTTGTTACGGATTGTATGGGTAATGATTGTTGGAGAATACATCATACTGAATAGAGGGCTTACTAGCTTATTCTCCTGGGTTGCTCTTTTGGTAATGGCTGGATATTTGGCAAGTCTTAGAAATATTCCGGTATTGTTTAATCTAGGTTTTTCTTACCTAGAATTATCAAGAGAGCTGGAAGAATGCAAGGATGATTGCCTACAGACCAAGTACATTTCTTTGGAGGTCGAAAAGGTAGGTTTATTCACTAAGAGTATCTTAGATTTAATAGAGAAACATTATGGGGTAACACTTAGGGATGCTGTTTCAATATATAATGGTTTTTATGAGATAATAGTACCAATGCCTAAAAATGTATATGATGTTTTATCTAGTGGCTGGAAAGCTAGTAAGCTAGGAACATCTCTTGTAAGCGTGTTTGAAACATTATTATTCATGAGTGTTACAAGTCTTATATTTTTTCTGTAGAGGAGTTTATATATGTTAAATGGAATTATAAAGGCTTTATGGTCGATGTTGGGAGTAGTAGTTGGATTGATAGCAATATTTTTTTTGGGAGTAGTAGTGGTATCAGTTGGATTGATATCAGCATTTTTGTTGGGAGTAGCAGTGGTATCAGTTGGATTGGTATCAGCATTTTATGCGGTGTATGAGCTGTACAAAAAGAAAACTGGTAAGACTTAAGACTATTGCAATATTCGAGAATCCGGAATCTCTGATGGAAAAGGAAGTTAAGGAAGAGGTTCATGAGACGCGTAGTAAGGTTAAGTATCTCGGTAATAAGATTGAGTCTTTTGAGAACTATAAGCCAACGGTAGGAACGAATGGTTCAGTTGGAGTAGTAGGGGTGCTGAAGACCGTAAAAGAGGACCGGGATGGGGATGTAATCTACTTTAAGTATAAGGATAGGGTAGTAAAAGTAGAAGACAATCCGGAACTACACTTCTTCGTAAAAGACGTGAAGTGTGGTGACATGCTGGATTGTGTAGTGAAAGGAGACAAGGTACTTTCGATTGAAGGAATAAAGATTTAACTAAATCAGGTTGTATACGGAGGGAGAAATACTATATGAATTATAGACTGAGTTGTGCATCAAATAGGGTTCTTAATAAAAATTGTTACGTTTTAGAATTAAATGGAAGACGAGTCTCCGGAAAGGTATTCCGTTTTGAGGGAGACAACATAAAAAAGAACGTTCTGGAAGCTGTGTATCAGGGTATCAAAATGGCGAGAACTTATGTGAAACATTCAGATGTCCTGTTTATAGAGATTCAGAACGTTCATTTGTGTGAATGGTTAAATGGTATGAAGGAGTATTCCGGGTACGAGGAAGGTTTGGATAGGGTATTTGATGTACTGGAGTCTACAGATTGTAGGTATAAGTTTACGTTTATACGCAAACCTTATGCTATGTCGTATTTGGAAACGCATGAGCTTACGACAATACAGGGTAGTAGCTTTGCTTCAATTATGGAGGAGTTAGAATAAAAGAAAGGTAAATGGTTGTAAAATGAGAAATACACGAGAAGCTGTAAGATACGGTATTGAGACCTTAGGAGTATCTCCAGATAAGATGTTTGCTTTAATAGAGTCTTCAAACGGGTATCAGGGAGAGGATTATGGTAGATGGTTAGCAAACGAGATTATAAAGATAGCCGAGAAAGATGGAATGGGGTTTTCTCAGTTACTTGTAAAGAAATTTGCTATCATTCAGAGCCTTATCGAAGAGTATGCAGACAATAGTATTCGAGAGGACTGGGCTGAGGTACTCGAGGAGATTATTGGTGGAGAGGTTTATAGTGTAGGCGTTGAGGGGGTAGGAAATGCCCTGGAGGATGTAGATTGGTTCAATGGTCTGGATTTCGACTCAGAGAACAGTGAGTTTGTACGCGAGAGACTACCGGAGGATGTACGAGATTCTATCTTAGGCAATGAGGAGGTTTCATTCTTTTGTAGGCTCAGCAGTGAAGCACCTGATAAGGGTAGTGAACTGTGGAAGCAGGCAAAGGATGCTGGTATTGTTTGTAAGTCCGAGGGTGCTTTGATGCTATACAGATTTTGTTCTTTGATTACAGCATTTGAGAGTTGTACTGAGAATTTACATTTTGCGATACTTACATCTACTGGTTTCCTTACAGACAAGGAAAATGCTCAGATTTGGAAATATTTTCTTTCCTATTTCAAGTATACAACTGGTTGCGTGATTGAAGCCGGAGAGCTTTTAAAAGACGCATACACTGGGGGTGAATACGTCTTTCTGATGTGTGAACCTAGAGTGCTGGGCGATGATGCACAGGATGGTATTCTTTTGAAAAAGGCAAAGCTGGTAGATAAAGTAGTAGAGTACTCCGGAATAACAAAAAGATATACAAAATCTGAAGTAGATATGCTGACTAGTCTGGTAAGATCAAAATCACCAGCTACTGATACGGTTCCCGTGATTGGGGAGTCTGGTAAGTTAAAACCGGGATATGGTGTAGAAAGTGCTTTGGGGTACATGCAGTACGACAAAGCAAGAAATCTAAAGGTTTCAGCTCAACCTGTAGATGGTGCTAACAATCTGCCAATTACGGAGGAAAACTTCTTTGATGTAGCTGTGTACTATGCGGTAACGAAATCTTTAGAGCGGTTCGGATTTTCAAAAAGCATCACAGAAGTAGTTAGCGGTAGTCCTGCATATTCAGAGTTGCTGTATAATTGCATTCCTTTGTTCTTGTTTGATGCGGATAACCGGGCTTGCGATATGGGGGTACTCCGGTATAACGGTTCTATTATGAGAGCTTCCAACGGTTTAGATGTACTATCCTCTGAATTTATAAAATCTGTTCTGGAGCGTGGAGAGATATATTTTTCGTTTGAAGCAAAGGAGTTGCTGGCGTTATGTCGTGGGTATCTGGAGTTTTTAAATAAGCAGCCGGACTACAATGCTGTAGGAAAGACTTTTGAGGATGTTCGCTTGGAATCAGATCATGTTGAACTCAACAAACAGTATATTCAGGCATTAACCAACATTAAAGACTACATTAGTATGCTGTACCGAAAGATTGAGTAGGAGTAGGCTATGGGTACTATAAGAGAATTATCATCTGGTGATAAGCATGTGCATATGCTTATCACTAATTCAAATCTTGCAGAGATTTATGTGTATGACATCTTGAGGGCTAAATGTCGTGCAGATTCTGAAAGTATTTATCGTATAGAAAAGGCTACTGACTTTAAAGAGATGCTTGAACTGGTAGGTATGCAACCTTATTTGGCGGATAAGTGGCTTTTTATTATTAACTACTCCAAATTAAAGTCCAATGTAAAGAATAAGATTGGAATTCTGGAGAGCGAGACGGCTTGTTTTCTTATAACGGTTAAAAACTATGCAGATTATAAGGAGTTTAAACAACTGTATCCCAGGGTAAATGATATGTACTTATCTTTTATGCGAGAGCCAGAAATAGGGTATCTGTTACATCCTTTTGGTTTATCGCAGAAAAGTATAGAGTTTGTGGCTCGGTCTTATGGTAGAGATCCTGATAGGGTATTTGAGTTGCTTAAGGAACTAAAGAATGGTGCTAAGATTGAAACTCAAAAGGATATCGTAAATATTTGTGGTGCAAGTGCTGGTTCTATTGCTCATTTTGCCATCTCTTTATTATCAGATCCTCCTAGTACGGATAAGGGTGAAAGAACGGTAATACGGAATAGGATTAAGGAAGCGGAGGATTTGATTGATGCTTATGGCATGAAAACATTTAGAAATTTTTTGGTATCTACAGTAAAAGATATTTTAGATATCAAGACTCTGTATATGGAAGGAGTAATCTATAAGTCTATTCGGGATATACCAGAGTGTTACGATGAAAAACGGTTATCTAAGTACAATTATTATTTTAGGCGTATAACTGAGGAGATTCCTTATGGAAGATTGGTTAGGTTGTATGTAGAACTGAGACAGCAGGGGGCGTGGTATTCAAAGGCTCAGATGTTACAGTTCATTTATAATTATTATGGAGGTTGTGTAGATGGAATTACTGGCTAGTTGTAGTTTAGAACAGGCTAGGGGCTTTAACGGTAAGTTGGTAATACCTAATGAGGACTCTAAGAGACCTGATAAGGTTTACTTAAATGTGGAATACAGTGAATCAGATGGTAGTACGGAACAGTTCTTAAAGAGGGTATCTGAGTTAGATAAGTCCTTAGTAAAGTGTGTATCGTTCCCCGAAGAGTACGCAGGGGTACTTGTTCCTGAGGATTGGAAAGGTAGGGTGTTTGTATATACAACCTTAGATACCATGGTGCAGGGTGTTAATTACCCTGAGAGTGATGGGGTAATTTCCCTCATCCGGTTGGACGAGGATTATCCCAGCGAGAAGTACATACCTACATTACGAGACTTAGCAAGGGTATGTGAGAATCATCCAAATGTACGTTTTATCGGAGGAAATCTCTTAGGGGTAGAGGGATTAAGGATAGGTCGTTTCGACAATGGAAAAGATAAGATGCCCCCTGTTTTCAAGGACATCTATGATACCTTTGTAGAGGTTAGATTAGACGATCTTGAAGGATTAACGGAGATTGTCAAGAAGACTAGAAAGAAAGCTGAGAGTGGGGAAGGAGGTAAAAAGAAACCTAGAGTAGCAAAGGCTAAGAAGCCAAAGAGACAGGTAGAAGCTTTTATGACTTTGTTCGGAGAGGAAGAGGAGGAGTTTTAAACGTGAGAACGCTATTGATAACCTTATGGTTGGTGATATTAGCGATTCTGTTTGTAGTTGTATGGAAGAAGTTTAAATTAGATAAATATGGTTTAATATGTTTCGCTTTTGTAGCGATTCTGTTATGGCTAGGTGGCAGTTCAATAATCAATCTTAATACGTTATCTCCTGAAGTTCAGGAAAAGATATCTCAAGTTACTGACATGTATGGAGATACCTATATAAGAACGGATGGAGATGAAATCTACATCAATGTAAATGGTGAATGGTTGAATTTAGCAAACATAAAAATTATTGGTGGGTTGCTAGCCGATGATATCTATATAGAATACGATGAAAGGGAGATATATTTAGGTCGCTCAGGCGTGGTAAACGTTATTAAGACCTTAGAGTCTTTAGGTCTCATAGAGTAACGGGTGGCATGTGATTTGTTCTGGATAGTCCTTGCTTATTTTTTAGGAATAGTTTAGAATATACATATCAACGCAAGGAGGAAAACTTTATGAATTACTTTGACTACCAGTCAAGTGGTACACTTGGCAGGGTATGGAGTCTTTTCGCTGGATTAGACCGCATATCCGAAGAAGAGAAGCTGGGTAAAACCAGACGATCATGTGCGTATTCCCACACGCTTGAGATCGTAAACGCAGCTATGAGTGGCTCTTTATCAACCGACGATGAAAGTATCGATGCATTTAATCTGGAAGCCTACGAGTTTAAATGTGCCGAGAACGACAAGATCAACAAAGTTAAGCAGGCAGAAAAGATTCTGTATATTGTTGACAATGTCGGGGAAGATGAAGAAAATGTTGGTTTTGGTGACATTTCAGATAGAAAGCTAAAAAGTGTTGAGGAATCTTTTGAGCTTCTTGAGGAGATGGCATCATTTGAGAGTAATCTGCTGAAGCTGTATAACATACGGAGTGAGTACATACGGGAAAGGGGTATTGACGTTGTCAGCATCCTGTCTTCTAGCTTGAAGGGAATCCCGGATGCGGTAACTCAGATTCGTGAGTTAATTAGTGAAAATAGTGGATTAGAGGAACTGGTTGTATCATTATGTCAAGATGGTGGCGACGGTGCGTTGATGTCGCGATTAGAAACCGTCTTATAGTAGGTGGGAGGGATATACCGCCCTCCCCTTACTTTTGGGAAGGAAGGGCTGTATATCATGGATTACTTTAAGTATGTTAAGAAGTTTGATGTAGGTAGATCATTGCGAATATATCAGGTTGTACAGAGCCTTAAAGGGTATGCAATAACTATCTACAAAAATTTATGGGAGGATGCTCTGGATCAGGCATTCTTCCATATTTTGTCTAATTATGATGAAGAATCTGGTGGAGACTTAGAACACTACGCCACAAAGGTTGTGGGTACTATAATGTTGGGTAAATATACCCATGAGATTGAACACGACATCGCATTAGACGATGGTATGAATAAGAAATCTGCAGAAGATACTTCTGCGAACCCTCTTAATATTATTATGGAAAACGAGGACTTACTGCAGGTAAGGGATTTTGAGAGGTGCAAGAAATATCTTCTTCCAATGTTCGTACAGGACTATAAATTCTTTATTACCTTGCGTCAGGAACATAGAAAATGTTCCTACACGGGTATCTTTGATATGTTTTCTTCTGATGTTATCCTAGAGACAATTAAATATTACTCAAAGAAGTATGGAAGAACTATGTTAAAATTAGGAGAACTTCGTAAAACTTGTCGGTATCGAAGTTTCTCTGGTGACCGTTACCAGAAAAGCATGGATCCTAATATCGAATATAGGGGTATGTTAAATGGTACATTACTCTATAAGGTTATATCGAAACGTGGTTCAAAGTTTTTCTATATGCTGGAGACAAAAAGAGTTATTGATGATATAGTAAATAGCTTTTATTTAAATCCTGATAGCAATGCTCATGCTAAGATAGAGGATGTAGAGGTATATTGTACGCTGGCTGGGAAGTTTGTAATCGGTTTGCCAGCTTTGCGAGAAGCTTTAGAAAATGAGATTATCGGTTCCTTATTAGCAAAGATATCTACGTTCCGTGTAATTCGTTATGACCGGGGAGTGGATTTGCTACTTTCCGCAACTAAGGAGACGGATGTAATGTTTCCAATAGAGGTATTCGGGTATACATACTATATAGATTTTAGAAGAGTTCCCTCAAAGAGACTTGTAGATAAAACTGCGTCTTAGGTTATAGAAGGGAGGAATTTTGATGCTTACTGGAAAATTTACCTATCAGGGTAGAACTTATACTTTGAATGGGTATGATTTTGAGGAGAACATTGCTCTAATTCTCACTGCTCAGATTAATGCTGACCGGTATTTCATTGATGCTGGGGTAGAACATGGTGGAGATGTAGATGTTCCAGCATGGGATGAGTTATATGTTAGTATAGGACCAGGCAATGTTTCTGTTCAAAGCACTACTTTAAAAGAGGATGGTGTTACATATCGGAGTTCATTAAACCGTGGATTTTTTGAACGATTAGGTAGTATTTTAAGAGGTATGAAAGCAGCCTGCAATCGAAGCAATCAGGAGGGTGCTGAGTACTCTTATGATACTACATTTGAACTTAACAAACATATCAAGTATATTATTGGCGATAAAGGGTATGTAGTGCTTGATATGCGTACTCTGGTAGAGATTTCATATCAGGGTGAGGATGGTACATCTTTGTACCTTGAAGAGGATGGTAGTTATGCCTTACAGATTTTCCCTCCAAAGGGTATGCAGAAGTTCAAGCTGGACTTATCTGAGTTCATTGAAGAGGAAGAGGATGACGATTGGGATTTCGGAACTGACGATACGGTATTCTCACTAGCTGAAATCATTGAACGAAACCCTCATAAGAATTATATTTGGCTGAAGAAAAGAAAATACTTTATTGTAAATGATATTAAAGAGATAGAAAGAATTTGCCAGCAGATCTGGCGTCACCCTGGGATAGTATCATTCGATACCGAGACCACCGGTCTGCGAGTTAATATTACGAGCCGGACAGGTGATGGTGATAGGCTGGTAGGTATGGTATTTTCCATCCAGCCGGGTATTGCGTGGTACTTCCCGGTTGCTCATAAGAAAGTACAGAATTTCTGTACACCGGGTAATGAAAAGTATTTAATTGAGAAATATTTTAAACCAATCCTCGAGAAGAAGCGAATTCTGTGTCATAACGGCTCATTCGACTGGAAGGTAATGTACAATTACGACATTTGTGTAAACTTGTGTGAGGATACTTATATCTTGTATAAAGTTACGGTATGGAATGATCATCGGTCTATGAGCCTTAGCTTGAAACATCTGACTCATGAGTTTCTGGGTAGAGATAGTTTCGAGCTGTCAGACTTCGTAAAAGGTAAATTTGGAAGCAACAATGTTACATTTGCAGACTTTGAAGAGGAATCTGTAAAGTATTATGCTTGTCCTGATACCGATAACTTGATTGAGTTGTATCAGTATGCTGAAGACAATAATTTACTTGCAAGGTATGGTGCAAGAAAGACCTATGAGATGGAAGTAGCTTTCTCTATGGTAATTGCTTATCAGGAGTATTATGGACATTGTGTAGATGTATCTAAGATTGATGCTCTGGTAGAGGATATTGAAAAAAACCTTTCTACAAACTACAAGAAAATGGTAGATCTTGTAGGTCATGACTTTAATCCAAATAGTTCTCCGCAGTTGGCTAAAATTATGATAGGAGAATTAGGGTATCCAGTTATGGAGACTACGGACACAGGTAACCCGAGTACTGGTAAAGATTCTCGAAAGAAGTGGATGAGCTATAAAAATCCTGATGGCAGCGATATGTATCCTATGGCGAGGTATCTTCAGGATTATGCAGACCACTCTACACTAAAAAGTAACTTTACTGCAAACTTACCTAAGTTCGCAACTAAAGAGGGTTTGTGTTTTTCCGAGGTTCAGCAGTTCCTTGAGACAGGTCGTGTATCTGTTAAGGAACCTAATTATCAGTCTTATAGTGATACGGTAAAGAAATACATCGTACCTAGAACAGGGTATTATGCAATGGATGCGGATTACAGTTCAGTAGAAGCCCGAATCATGGTTAGTATGGCAGGATGTAAGAACATGGTTGATCGTCTAAAAGACCCAGACATGGATTATCATACTGCTAAGGCTTCGGATATGTTTGGAGTACCTTATGAGTTAGTATCAAAGAAGCTTAGAAAGATGTCTAAAGGTGTTAACTTCGGTATTCTTTATGGTCTGGGCGATTGGAACTTAGGTGTAAACCTTTACGGAGAGGGTAGTCAGGAAAATACAGTACGAGCAAAGCATCAGAAAGAGTTGTACTTTAAGGGTATGGAAGAGCTGAGAGATTTTATAACAAAGTCGAAAGCTCAGGGTACTACTCAGTTCTTTTCAACTACTTTCTTTGGTAGAAGAAGATATTACGATCCCAGAAAAACCAGAAAGGATAGGATTGAACGTCAGTCTTGTAACGCCAGAATCCAGGGTACAGCAGCAGATATTTATAAGATTGCAATGATTAATCTGTTTACTGAACTTAGAAAGCGGGGAATGTTGGGCAAGATTCTTATTTCTGCATTTGTACACGATGAGTGTTTCCTTGAGGTACATAAGTCTTTAGACCCGTGTAAGGCTCTTAAGATGCTTCGTAAGTGTATGATGTTGGAGATTGAGAATTGGTGTCCATTGTTTATCGGTTGTGGTTTTGGTCGTAACTGGTATGAGGCTAAGAAGACCGAGATACCTGTACAGGTACAAGATAAATTTATTAATGTATGGGGAGAGAGCGGTCTTGATTGGTGGAATGGCGATACCGACCGTCTGTATGAGTGGGAGGTAAATGAGATTAATGACTATCGCAGGGATAGGGTACTGGACTATTTAAAGGACGAGAAAAACTGGGGTACTGTATTTAAACCTACCGAGAACAGTCTTGCTCATGAGGTCATGGATGAGATTAAATCTGGCGTAAAAGTCCATGGGGTAGTAACCGAGGACTTTGAGATAAAGGAAGATATGCTGGAGAACTTGTATGAGTTTTGTAAGGCTTTTGGCTGTACGGATTTATATGAAAAGGCTCAGATTAAGAAGCCAGAACATAAAGAACAGGCTACAGATACTTTAGATGTTAAAAAAGAGCTGAATGAGGGCTTAGAGGTTTCTACGGAAGACATTATTCGGGCTAGAATAAAGACTATAGGGGTACATTCAGTGCGTAATAGTAAAGGCATCAAGATATACTTCCGGTGGGATGACTCTGATCCTGCTCTCATGAAACTGTGCTATAACTTGGTTAAAAAACATCCAGGTAACGCCGGGGTATTTGCGGTAAAATCAGATGGCAAGTTTTACTCTACAAAAATGTCTATGGATATTAAGGCATTCCCTCAGTTATTGCAGATGTTCTTACAGCGGGGTAGTAGAGTTAAAAGTGCTTAGTGGAGGTTGTATAGGGTATGGTTGACGAGTTTGAAGGTTTTGATGATTCTACATTTACAGAAGAAGATGATTTTGGTTTCTATGGAGAAGAAGCTGAGGAAAATAGTGTAGATGATATACATGGTATTACAGACAAGGTAACAGAGTTTACCTATACGAAGATGGAGTATCCATGTATTATGTTTAAGGAGGGTTTTTCCTGCCCCCAACACCAGATGAAAGTTATAAGTAATATGGTAAAAACTAACACTCCTGACAAGGATACTTCACTATACTTCTTGAGTGGTGGAGAGATGTATAAGTTGGGTATGTTAAGCGGGCAGCAGATTGATCCATTGTTGGAGCTGGTAGGGGTAGATAATCTGGTTGGATACTACGATTCAGAGACTCGTTTGGAGGGTGATAGGATTTACACTTTATGCGTTTTGTAAAATTTTTAGAAGTTTTTACAGTGCTTCAAAACCGGATCTAGCGAGGTTATTCTGATGGGCAGAAATTACTGAGAAGTCGGTTGAAAATTTTTAGAAATTTAGCCGTTTTTTGGGAGTCGAGTTAGTGTTCGTGTAGAGTTTGCTAAGTGCGTTAGTTTTTAGTTTTAGGGTTTACATTAGTATGGTTGTACTATAGATATTATTGTAAGACTATGTTAAATAAATTTATAAAATTTATTAGGAAGGTTATCTAAAATATGCTTTAATATCTCTAGAGTTTGGGTGTAAATAGATTTTATGGTGGGAGGTAAGGTAGGATGAAAGTTGTTAGAGAATTGTTACCTGGAGATTGTATTATTGTAGGTTCTATTAGGGCAAAAGTTGGATACATAATATCTCAGGATGCTTATCCGGGGTATAGTTTGCGGGGTGAGAGTGAAGCTACTAATGGATCATATGATATAGAATTCATAGACCAGTATGGTAATTATAGGCATTGGAAATCTGAAATGGATGGAGGTAGGGTAGAGTACTATGAGAACGCTGAAATTTTGGCAGATCTGCTGCCTAAGATACAGTATCCTTTAGGGATACTGAGAAACCTAGGTTATACAACTTTAAGGGTAGAGGGTACTGGTAATGGCTTCGAGGTACGTCTTAGAAATCGTGATGGTGTCAGGAAGATTACTTCTGAGAGTATATTAGTTGCTGTTAAACATCGGGATAAAATGGAATTTTCTGCCGTAGCATTGTCTGATGCTCTTTATAATCTTATACAGACTATATTAGAGAGTGCTGAGTGTGAATTAGACTATATAGAGATTGATTTCAGCTCTCATCATAAAACGCATACGATTATAACACAGGTATCGAAGGAAACAGATATCCGGGGTACGGGTTTATCATTGCTTAATTAGCTGTCCATAGTCTAATTAAATACTTGTAAATACTGTATAAAGCTGAAAGGTAAACGTTTACTTTTCAGCTTTTTATTTTTAAGAGGTGTTTACTGTTAGGCAGAGTGATGGTAAAATTAGAGGTAAATAGAAATGTTATCTAAATTTATTGGAAAGGGAGAGAACTTTATGAAAATTCTTGTAAAGAACGATTTGTTAACCATGCATGACCAAGAAAAAGTACAGGGTTATGTATATATTAAGAATTACTCTGTTCAGCCTACAAAGAACGGCGGTTCTTATATTGGAGGAAATCTGGAGGCTAAGGGTAGCTTGCCCTTTAAGGTGTGGTCGAGTGCTGGTTGCTTTGCTGAGATGTCTAGCAACAATTACAATGAGACTATTTGTATGGTTGATGCAAAGGTAAATGTTTACGGCGGTTCATACTCTCTGGTGCTGGAGGGTTGTCGGGCGGTAGATATGCGGAACTTTGAGTATGAGGTATCCGACTTCTATCAGGAAAAATACAACGCCGAGAGCTACTGGAACAATCTGTGTGCAACGCTTAAAAAGCACCTATCTGAGAATGCTTACAAGGTGTTTGAAATCGTAGTATCTGGGGATGTTAAGGATGCTTTTATGAAGGAGTTTGCAGCGATTTCTCATCATGATGCTTATGCTTCGGGTCTGCTGGCTCATACTACGAAGGTAGTAAAGCTGGCTACGGTAGTTAAGATGTATCCGGAGATTGTAAGAATTGTAGGTAATGATTTGCTGTTTCTGGGTAGTGCATTGCACGATATTGGTAAAACAAGGGAGTATCGGAACGGGGTAATGTCTGATGAGGGTAAACGAATTAGCCATCTTACATCTGGAATCCTTATGCTGGAAGTCCACAGAAATGAAATTGAGGAGTTAATGGGTATTGACTTCTATATTGATCTCCTGTCTGTAATTTCTCAGCATCATGGAGAATACGCAGACCATCCTAGAACGGTGGCAGCAACGGTAATCAATCAGATTGATTGCCTGGATTCCCATTTAACTACTTTGAATGAGATGCTGGAAGGATGTGAAAAGGGTACTCAGATTGTATTCGGTGGGGATAAGTTAGTTTAATTTGGTATATAGTAAATGTACCGTGTTGTATTGTTCAGTTAAGGTATTGGTATTGTAGAGTAAAGACAAGTGTTGTTTTGTTGTGTAAAGGTGTTATAAGGTCGTGCAACATTTTGTATTGTGAAGTAATGGTGAAGTTTGGTGCAGTGATGTAAGGTAGAGGTATTGTGATGTAGGGTGACGTTTTGTGCAGTTATGGTATTGTGTAGTTTCGGATATAGGATCTTACAGAGATACAGAGATATTTAAAATCGCACAGAAAATTCTTTCGGTAATTTTACTTTAGATTTTCTACTTATAGAGAAATTTTTGAAAGGGGAGAGTCTGATAAATGGCTGACGCGAACTTATTAGAGGCTTTGAATAAAAATAAAGGTAGAATAGATAACATCGTGGTTTTTGGTAGGGTACGGTGTGCTATAAAGAACCCAAATTTACTCGGTAAATCTGTAGAGGTTTCCGAGAAAGAAGGGTTCTTTGCGATAGTCGATGCCTATGCCTTGAAATGTCTTGATGTAGATTACTTTGGAGACAGTTACGTTCGCGATGCCAATAAACTTTATTTTACCCGAGGAAGTATGGTTGTTTTCATTGACGATAAGAAGTGGATTGGAAAGGACGTAAAGATATATAAACGTGGTTCCAGTGGAGTTACAATAAAACGTCAATGGTACTCTAAGACTATGTATGATGGCGTAACAGCTTTCGTATTCGTGAAGGGTAATGGAAACGGTTTCAAGATTGTACCCAATAAACTGGTAGAATTGGGTAAGAATGATTCCGATGTTCGTGGAACTACGCTTCAAGATTTCATAGTTTCAGTAGTAGTAAATAAGGAGGGCGTAATTGAGTATCCAATAACCCTTGATACAATATCTCAATATGAAGGGGTACTGGAATACGAGGAATTGCAGGAAGACGAGATTGCCGAAGCCACCCCTCCTAATACATTTATAGAAGATGATGAGCGTGTAGATGTTACTAAGATTGATTTACATTTGACCTATCATCTTTCAGGAGCGAAGCGGTCGGAGTTCTCTGGTATTATCGAAGACGAAGTAAAGGAAATGTCTAAGGCTAGGAAAAAGTATGCGACTAAGCTGATAACCGAGATTGGAGACCTCTATAGAAAAGAGCGAGACGAGGACGATTTTGACTTCGCAGAATTAGGTCACAAGGGTAATGCCCCTGTGATGCGTATGTACGAGGTGCAAAGAGACCTTAAGAGGCGATTTGTTGCGAATATTGCTTCGAAGGATGCTGAGACTATTGGCAACTCAAAGTTAAGAGGTAATTTCTACGTAGGAGAATTCTTAAAGTGTGCAAGAGAAGGTTCTTTTTCTGGTATGAATACCGAGGGTGTCACCAAGGACATGAAAGCCCAGGTACGAGAGTCTATTGAAAACCTTGCTGGAATGGTACATGTAGACCCATCATTACTTATGGGTGACGTAGGATTCGGAGACATCCCGTTGTTGAGAAATGAATTAAACTTTGCAACGGTAGTAATGGCTCTTATGATGGGTAAGGATCCGGAAGACTTTTCTTTGTCTCAGGTATACATGAGTAATATGTATAATGTAGACGCCAATCTGTGGTTCTATATGTTAATTAGAAACCCTTATTTGCTGGGTATGCTGTCCCCAGGCTTTAAACTGGTAGATTGCGATATAATTTATTTAAGCTTTAGTAGATTCTATTCTAAGGACTGTTTAACAGATAAGAATATGGATATTCGTGCCAACCTTACGTTCTTAGAAAATCTTAGTGAAGCCAGCGATAAAGATACATTGATTAAACCATCCGTATTAAAGAGTACTAAATCAAAGTATCCTGCAATGGCTACTAAGTACTTTAATAACTTTGGGTTCCCTGCTAAACAGGATGCAGTAGAGGCTATTAAGGTACTGCTGGGAGCTGAGATTAAACTTACTCCGAGGGATATTGAGAAGTGGATGAATATGTCATGGTACTCTGAGGATAGGCTTGAGATGCTTTCCGACAATGGGGTAATTGAAATCATCAATGATGATTTGATGCTTTCCAGCGATATGGAAAAGGAGTTCATGATTTATGATGTGCTGATTGACAAGGGTCACACAAGAACTGGAATTAGCGACGACACCATTGAAGAAACCATTGAGGAGTTTGAAGATAGCAGAGGTTTCCAGTTAGAAAAACTTCAGAAAGATGGGATCAAGCTTACAAAGTTTAAGGCTGGAGTACTTAGTGGTTGTGCTGGAAGTGGTAAGACAACCACTAGCGATTGCATGGTGGAGGTGCTTAAAAAATTAGATAACTTCGAACATGAGTATGATTTGATTTTCTGTACTCCTACGGGTAAGGCTTGTCGGAGGTTGGCTGAGGTAGTAGGAGGAACGGTTAGAACTATTCATAGTCAGTTTGGAGTATTTATGGGTGGAAGTTCCTATATGGCTCCGGTATCTAAGAAGCGTGTAAAAGAAGATAAAAGACACATTTATCTTTTAGATGAGATGGCTATGTGTAGTATGCCATTACTGTATGAGATTTGTAGAAGTCTTGGAGACGACGATTTGATTTACTTCTTAGGAGATTGTAAACAGCTTCCCCCGATAGGCAAGGGTAATCCTTTCGCTCTGTTAATGAAAATACTTCCTTGCGTAGAGCTGGGAGTAAGCAAAAGAGCAGCTGAGGGTAGTACGGTTAATTACAATACAACACTTATTAACTGTATGAGCGATGGATATGTAAGAGAGCTTTCTTATAATGAGAATGACTTCTTCTGTAGAGAATGTTCGGATGCCGTAATACCTATGGAAGTAGTGAAGTGCTGGAAGGGCTTCATGGAAGGAACTATGGGAGGCAAGGAGTACGAAGAAGATGATATCCAGGTAATCACAGGATATCAGAAAGAGGATATTGTATTCTCTGTACCGCATTTAAATCCTCCTATCCAAAGGTTACTGAGGTCTAATGATAGACTTCTCTTTAGGCATACAACTCGTCAGTTTTACAACAACGATAGGGTAATCCATCTGAGAATTAATGACTACAGCATGAATCGTTACATAGAGGAAGATGGAGACACTTATATGTGTATGCCAACATTTGGTATGGTAAACGGAGAGATGGGCAAGCTGATTGGAGTTGTCCGGTCTGATATGGTTAATATTGTAGGATTTAACCCTAGAACATGCGTAGCGGGAGAAGGGTACTATGAAAACCTTGATAAAGATGCATTGGAGGAATTAATCGAGAAACGTGAGGCTAAGGAAGACGACCTTAGAGATGATACAAAGATTAAGAACAATAGGATGTACTTCGTGAAAGTTAAGGTCTATGATGTTGATTTAAGAAAGGATGTTATCGTACTGTACCGGGCATCTGCTAGGGTTGTGGATGGAGAGACGGTATTGGAGGGCAGTGACTTGCTTAACTTGGATTTAGCATACGCCTTAACCACGCATAAGATGCAGGGTAGTCAGAGTCCTGTGGTAATACTGCCTTTTGGTAGTTCTTGCAACCCTACATTTATCAACCGAAATATGTTGAATACTATGGTAACACGTTCACAGGGTACGGTTTGTGTAGTAGGGAGCGTTAAGGGTGCTGATTCCCCGATTAATAGGGGTAGGAAGTTTGTAAGTCCTATGGGATGTAGTGATTTGCTTACAGTGCTTTCTAATAGCTAGTGCTAGGTTGCGGTAAAAGTGTTGTCTTGAATGTATTATAGAGTGTAGTCAGGTAGAGATAAAGTAGGTTTAGTGATGGTACAGTGCAGTAATGCTGTGTCAGGCAAAGGCAATGTCTTGTATAATGAAGTATAGGTATGGCGGAGTACCGTGGTGTTCAGTTTAATTAAGTTATTGTAAAGTAGTGTGAAGTGCCGTACACTAATGTAATGGTAGAGCGAGGCATTGTAGAGTCTAGGTGATGTAATGAACCGCTAGTTTAGTTCAGAAAGGTAAAGCAATGGTAAAGTTGTGTATCGAGGAGAAGTGTTCAGTGTTGTAGAGTAATGTAAGAGTCACCCAAACGTAGAGTTGTGGTAAAGTGCGGTATTGTTCTGCGAGGGTGTTGTGTTTGGTTGTGCGGTGTGATGAATTGCTTAGGAAGTGATGGGTACGTTTAAGAAAAAGAAAGTCAACAAACTTTTAGAAAAGGTAAACAGTATGTCCGATGAAGAAATACTTGAAAAAGAAAGAGAATTATACTTCAGTTCGGGTATTAGGGTAGTAGGAGGAATAGCTATATTTATAGCCGGATTGGTTATCTTTTCTTTTATGGTTCCTTACCTATAGTCAAATAATCTTACAAGACATATGCATACTATATTATAGTGTAGTTGTAATGTGTAGTTCGTTTTTGTAATGTTTTGTCTTGGTGTAGTTGAGAGTCGTATCGTATAGTGCGGTAATGGTGAAGTGTAGTTTGGTTTTGTTGATGTTGGAGATGCAATGGTATGGTTATGTTGGGCAGTAGTGTTGTATAGTATAGAGTAGTGTTGTATAGTATAGATTGGCGGTATTTTGTGGCGTATGTGTATAGGTAATAGCTTTATTTTAACGAATTCGAGGTTGTAAGATGCTAAATAAAGAGGTTTATACAGACTATTGTAAAAGATTTAAAATGGTATGGAGGTACATTCAGTCAGTAAGTAAGTCTCCTGAAAAGGTAATATCAGAGATATGCTCCCTAAGGGGGTATGAGATGGAGAGAATGTATCCAATACTTAAGAAACATGGATTTTGCTATGTAGAGGAAAAAGAGAAATTTGACAAGCTGAGAAAGATGGGCAGTGATTTAGCATTGTTCAGTAAAGAGGGTAACTTTCTTTTAGCTGGCAGATATATTTTTCCTGTGTATGATATGTTAGGAAATGTAGTAGCATTGATAGGATGGTATCCAGATGATAAGAAATACGTAACCACCCCGAGTAAATTGTTTAGTAAGGGCGGTATGTTTTTTGGTATGGAGCAGTTAGGTACAACGGGGATCGGAAAACCTTATATCTTGGTGGAAGGCATCTTTGATTGTTTGTCAGTACGGTCTTTAGGGCTTAATTGCGTGGCTCAGATGGGTATTGAATCTTCCCGGTACAAGGAGGTACTTTACACTTTGTTTAAAAGCATACTAGCGATACCGGATAACGATAAACAGGGTATTGATGTTATCGTCAATGACAAGTGGAAACTTCCTGTAAGTGGAAAATATATGAGATGGACAAGTAGTATTTATTTTAAGGATATCGATGCTTTGTGTAACTCATACGCAGAGGAAGATGTTAAGGAGTTACTTCTAGAGGTACAACGTCAGAAAGACAGAGTAGTAAGAGTTGAGCTGTAAGGGGGTTTTGATATGTCAGATGGTATGGCAGGTGTAATTCGAGAGGTACGAAGGATTGCTAGAGATTGCAACAGAATAGCACCAGGAATTATAGGGATTCGGATCAATCCATCTGGGGTATATGCTTGCAGGGAGGATTGGAGATATTTCCCAGTTAGGGTATCAACTACTAGGTTGATTTCAGAGATGAGAAAAATCAGCTTATCAGTATCTGGGGTATCTTGCCTGATAGACAGTGAGGCTCCTGAGAGCTGGTGTATAGACAATGGGGTATTGCAATTTTATGAATTAAGAATATAGTAAAGACAAGTTGAGGGAAGTATGATGGCAAAAGAGAAATATGTAGAACCGAAGATTGAGGTAGCTGATAAGGATGTATTAAAGTCGAGACACAAGGAGTTTTGCACCAACTCTGTACTAAAATTTTTAAAACAGAATGATGAGCTGGTTGTAGACTATATCGAAGAGGTCAGAGACCGTGATAAGATGCCTAATTATTCTGATTTTCTTAGGAAAGTTATGGGTACAACGGCTGAGAAGGTTAATCTGGCTTCTATTTATGTAATTCGTAGTCAGGCAACGGAATATCTGGTAAATAGATATAGGGAGTTATATCCGGAGGAGGTTGATTATTGATTGGAGGATAAGAACCTAGTAGAAGAGACGAATTTTAAAAAAGAAGAATTTCAAGAAGAATTTGAGAAAAAGATAAAATTCTCTGGAAAGTTTGGTATTTTTCCGTTTTTATTTGTCGGGTTGTATTATGTATGGCAGGGAATGGTAATATATGGGATATTTTTGGTTCTGCTTTGTTTGGTGTTACCTTTAAAGGCTTATTTTATGGTAGGTCTGGTGGTAGCTTTATTTTTCGGCAAGGTTGAGGGCATGGCTAGAATTGGTAATATGTTGTTATCAGTGCTACTTGCTATACTTTTCATTGTTGGTAAGGTTGCTAGATTTTATATTACAGGAGGTATATAAGATGGTTAAAAAGCAAATCTTAGGAGAAGAATCAACACGGAAAATAGGAAGAATGATCCGAGAGTTTATGGATGTCATCGAAGCCAATAACGATGATTATGCATTCATCAAGGGAGAGATCTATTCCGAGAACAATTTTATCTGCTTAGACTTCGAAGGTTCTGACATCGATGGTAGAAAAAAGAATTTGGAGATGCTTTACGATCCAGAGAACAACTCTTTGAGTTACTCTAAGAGATTCTCAATGATCAATGAGGATGAGGCAATCTCCGCAATCGTTAAGTTCGTATCTCGTATTGAGAGGTTTAATCCCCCGGTATCGAAGATGCGTTTCGACAACTCACTAGGTTATGGGTACGCTCAGATTACTCCATCAACAAGTGATCCGGGTTGTGTAAACATGCTTGTGGTATCTAAGAAAGTTAGAGATGCAGAAGGAAGGGAAATTTCTTTAGATTAAGGAGTGGTTAGATGACCTTATCTGAGACTATTTTAGCTCTATCTGAAAACTATGTGGTAGGTATATCAGTCCTATGTGTGGTAGTAGTAGCTGGGTATTTATTCTTCAGCATACGATTAATAGTGACAGCTAGAAGAGAAGGATTAAATATATGTATGTCCGCAATGATTCCATTTGTAAACTTAATAATCTGGTTTAGGAAGTGTTTAAGAAAACACAAAAATAACAAGATTAGAAGAGAAAACAGCAGAGTTTTAGCGGAAGATGAAGAGATAGAGTTGTAATACTTGTCGAAATGTGGTAGAATATAGTCAAAATAGTAGTGGGGGTTGCCTATATGAAATTGGAAGTGGTAATGTACTACATAGACAAGTTAAATCCGAAAGGAGAGTTGGACTGGCTGAAAAGTAAGTTACAGTCCAACTTATCCTATTCCAATGATAGAATTCTTTCTTTGGAAGATATTTATGTGGGTACAAGAGACACAGATCTGGGATGGGTATTAGGATATCAGACAGTCAGTGGTGGCATACTTGATATAGGTATGTTGGCTGATTGGTATTGCAGAGATATTCGAGAGGTCAAACTACAGGACATTAAGCACATCCGAGATTTGGACAACGGAAACACTTTTGACCCTATTAACAAGGACACAGCGAAGGCTATCCACCATGTATAGCGAATATCCGTAAAAGTTAGGGTATTTGTAAGTAGGGTTAGAGAAGTGGTTTTATGTAGTATATTTTATAGGGGGATAGTATTTTCCCTTGTGAAATATAAGGGTATCTTTGGTGTGGATACCCTCCGAAACACCTAGAAACTAAAAAACCGAAAAACCGAGAAACCGAAAGGAGAAAGTGCAAATGATTAAAAAGATGACACCAATCAAAAAAGTAAGTGCAGCAGTACAGCAGCAGTTAGGGGTACAGGATGTACCTAAGGCAGCACCGAAGTCTACAGATCCAGTAAACTTTCCGGTGTTTGAAGTTCCGGTAAATCAGAAGGTTCTGGTTTACGTTCCAAACCATACTGTAATGAACGCTGATGGTACTCAGAGCCTGCGGATGGATATGCCGTTGATCCACTCTATCACCGATGGTAAGAGATTCTACAGTTACCGTTGCATCAATGGTTTGGTAGATGAGAGTCTGGGTCTGACTGGTGAGTGTCCTCTGTGTGAGGGCTGTGCAGAGCCGTGGGAGTATGCAAATCTGATCATCGAAGAGAAGTGTAGAGATCGTGGTCTGAACCCGGAAGATACCGATAACCAGGATGTAAGAAACATTCGTAGTACGGCGTTTTCAGACAGGGTACTGAAGGACGCAAACCGGTACTATACATTCCCGATCGTGGTATTTGATACCGTAAACAACGAGGGTAAACAGATTTGTAAAGACGAGAACGGTCAGATTCAGTACAAGGTATACTGGTACACCATTTCCGAAACACAGTATGATGATAAGTGGCGGAAGGCTCTGGAAGCTATGGAAGATGAACCGACTCATCCGGGCGGACATTTCTTCCTGCTGAACTACACTTACACTCCGAAGCACGGAGATCCGAATAAGCGTGATTCTGCGAGAGCTCTGGCGGTTAGCTACAGAAATATCAAGGATTCCGCTAAACTGAGAGAACATCTGGATGCTCAGACCGAAAAATGGACTCCTGAAAAGGCTATGGAGACTGTCATCAACAATAATCTGTATACCACTGAACAGCTCCAGGAGGTTGCCGATGAGGTTCTCGAAAGTACCAGAAACATGATCCAGCTGATGAAAGCACCAACGAGAGGTGTCGCTAGTGCTAATGACGAGGGATTTAAGCTGGAAGAGAAACCTGTGGCTCCTACTGAAGATGACGGTGAGGCAGCCCCGGCTCTGGATGAAACCGATCTGGACATGGAGGCTTAAGTAGTCGAGATATTAGGAAAAGGGGCATCGAAGCCCCTTTTTCTTTTTGTATAAATATGGTATAATATGTCAGAAAGGAGTGTGTTCCGTGAATATAGAAGATATTGGAACCCTGTATTCAGGAGGGTATAGTAAGATTACTACAATCGAGTTAATCAACTTCATGGTATACAAGCACGCTAAGATGTCCTTTGACGAGAAGAATATCATCAACCTGAAAGGGTATAATAGTGCTGGTAAATCCTCAATCCTGAGAGCCTTGTCGATTTGTTTTCTTGATGCTTATAAGAAGCGTCAAACCAGATTGATTCGGTACGGAGAGGATTATTTCCGGATAGTGGTTAGCTTCGATGACGGGGTAAGAATTATTCGTGACAAGTATATAAATGGTCAGTCTTTGTATGAGATGTATTGTGGGGACGATCTGCTATATACAACGAGGGAGGGTAATAGCTTATCTAGGGTAGATGATGTACCAGAACCGATTAAACAGTATTTGGGACTGATTAGTACCGAGAGTGGTTGCTTAAACTATCAGACCCGTTCGAACAAGCTGTGGTTGGTAGAGACAGCGGGTAGTGAAAACTATTATTCGTTGAATGAGGTACTTAAGACGGAGTCTATTGCTAGGGCGAACACCCTTTTAAACAGTGATAAGAATAAGTTGGGTGGAGAGATTACTGAGATAGAGGCTGAATTACAGAGTGCCGAGTTAGCTTTGCAGGGCTGTGCAGCAGTATCCGAAGAGCTGTTGGGTGCTTTGGTAGAAAAAGAGTCTTATGTAAAAGAAGTCCTCCGCAGGCAGAAAGCTATCGAGAAGTTGTTGGGTATTTGCAAGATCTTAGAGAAGTTAAAACCAGTACCGGATGTAGCCGGAATGGATAGTTCTAGATTAGCTGAAGTCTCGAAATTAAAAAAATCAGTATTAGATTTTGAGAATCTTAGAGAGATACCAAAAGTAGAATCTTTAGAAACAGGAAAGCTGTCTGGTACTGAGTCACTATTGGAGATTGTATCTAAACTTGAAAAGGTTGAAGGTACAGTCGTAGGAACTGACATCGAGAGGGTAGAATACGAGAACATTCCATCTTTAAATGCTCTTCGGAGGACTATCCGGGATCTGGCTAAGTGTGCTGAAGAATACAATGGGGTAGTAGCTGAGTATAAGAATGTAAGAGGTCAGTTGAAAAAGGTAGTGGATGACGCCGGAAAGCGTGGTATGAAGTTTGTAAAATGTGATAACTGTGGAACGTATATGGAGGTGAGCACTAGTGCCTAAGGAGATGGAAGACAGCATAGGGGTACGAGAACCTGTAAAGGTAGTAGGTAAGAAGCTTCTGATTTTTGGAGATTTACATATGAGTAGTTCTTTTGAGGGTCAGCATGTTTCATATCTTCGTGACTGCTATGAGAACATGGAGAGAATCAAGGAAATCTGCAATGCTGAAAAGCCAGATGCCATTGTATTTCTTGGAGATATCAATGGGGTAAACGAACAGAATGTCCGTGATAGACAGTTCTTCATGCGTGAGTTGCTGTGGTTTGAGTACCTAAATAAGATTACCAATAACCAGGTATTTGCCGTGAAAGGTAATCATGATATTGGAGATTTTTCTGATTTCGATTTCCTAATCGGGTTAGGGTACATTCGTAATCCCAGGTACATTGATTTTTACACCAAACTGGGTACTACAGAATCTCACGAGGTAAGATATCATTTGGTAAATTATGGGTACGAGAGGTCATCTCTGGCGATTACTCCAGCAGAAGATTGTGTATCTAATATAGTATTAGGTCACGCTGATTACTTCATTGAGGGAGTTACTAATTGGTATTCCGCGAAGCAGGGAGTTGAGGTTTCCCGGTTAGATAACTTCTGTGGGGTAGAGTTAATCATCTCTGGTCATATCCATATTCCCAGTACAGAGGTTATGTACTCTAGGTTAAAGGATGGGAAGGATATTGGGTTATTCTTTACGGGAAGCCCCTCTAGGGTAGCTGAGCGGTATGATGATTGCTGGTATGTAGATTTCTCTTATAACTTTGACGATAATGCTACAGATTGCTCTCCAAAGCTTATGGGGTTGAAACCAGCTTCTGAGGTATTTCATCCACAGGAGGACTATAATCTAGAAGAATCTGATGAACTTGCGGAGGCAAAAGAACGGTCTGAGAAGCTCACAGCTTTGGTAAAGGAGATAATCGAGGGTAGAATTACATCCGGTAACATCATTGGTCAGATTAGGGCTGTACCGGGAGTAGATGAAGCAACTAAACAGTTAGCTGTAGATTACTATAACAAAGCCGAGAAGGGAGAATAAACGATGGCAGATAAAAAGGTAAGTGTTGGGGTTAAGGAAGTACAGGCACTTAATACAAGAATTTCTAAACTGAATACACAGCGTACAGAGGTAGCTACTAAGATTAACATGTATAAGTCTACGCTGGCGGAGGAGTTAAAAAACTATCTGGATTCTTTTGGGGTAGATTTATCTGGTAAGACTCTGGGAGAAACCAAGAAACTGGTAATGGCGGAAGCTGAAAGGGTAAATGCTACGGTACAGGAAGAATACGATTTGAAGAAAAAGGTAGTAGAGCTCATCGAGATGGGAGACATTGATGAGGCTAACCGCCTGTTGGGTATCGTAGAGGAGCCAGAACCGGAAGAGGAAGAGACAGAGGATTTTGTAGAAGAAACAGAAGAGTCTGAGGTTGAGGAAGACTTTAGTGTAGATGACATGGATCTGGGAGAAGAAGAGGAAACAGACGATTTCGAAGACTTTGGTTTCTCCACAGAGGTAGAATCCCAGGAGGACGATGAAGTTGAGGAAGAGACAGAAGATTCTCAGGTAGAAGATGAAGAATACGTCTTTGAAGAGAAAGAAGACGACTTTGAAGATGAAGACTTTGGCTTCGGTGACTTATCGGTAGACGATTCCGATGATGGTGGTACAGTAGAAGAAGAGGTTGACGACGATGAAGAAGATTCAGAATCTCCGGTTACTAAGGGTAGCGACGGGTTCGAAGATGGAGATTTCTCTGTAGATGACTTATCTGTAGAGGATGATCTGGATGAAGAGGACTTCGGATTCGGTGAGCTGCTGAACGGTGGTAATAAATTTTAAATAGGTAGGAGAGTTATCTTATGAAAGTTACAGTAAGTTATCAGAGCCTTATGAATGTTTTAGGGTTTCCTAACACAATCCTTAGTGATAAGTCGGTAGATGATAAGTCTAAAAACATCATCTTCCTTGTAAGACCGGATGGAATGAAAGTGGTAGGGTACAACGTCTTTACATTTAGCCGGACGGAGATGGATATTGTTGAGTCTGAGGACATCCCGGAGAGCGGTTGGGAGTTCCAGGTGAAAGCTAGTAACCTGAATAAGGTACTTTCTAGTTTCTCATCTCTGTACAAGACTAAGGTAGACAATGTATCCTTTTCCGAAGAGGGTGTTAAGATTAAGCTGAGTGTATATGAAGAAGCCATCAAGGAAGAAGACAGTCGTCTGGCTCAGGTTAGTGAATTCTATCTTGAGAACGTACCGATTATAGCGAATGTAAACACTGAAATCCACATGGATTTTCCAGAATCAGTAGATTTGCTTACGAGTGGGGATTTATCTCTGTACATCGATTCGCTGATGCCGCTGATGAGCAATGATTCTGCTGGAAGTAACGCCAGCAAGCTGAACTTTGCTCCGGATTATGTATTTGTAATGTGTGGATACATGTCGGCATTCTTTAAGAATCGTCTTCCGGAAGCCTTTAAGGGTATGGCTCTTAGTTACTCATCAATCAACTTCCTTAAGAAACTGCTGGAGGGTGTTGATAGTATCAATGTTTGTCGTATCGATAAATACCTGTGCGTACAGAGCGGTACAACAGAAGCCTTTCTGAAGCATCAGAATATCAAGCTGAAGCATGAACCATACCTTAAGAAAATGGATAAGACACTGGGAGTATCGGTAGACCGTTTTTATCTGAAGGACGTTCTTCGTAGAATGGGTAATGTTGCTACAGATGGAAAGATGTTCATTATGGATGACGGAAATCTGAATGTAGTATGTACGGATTTCCAGCAGAACATCCCTATGAATAAGGTAAAACCGGGAACATCAGGTATTGGTTTCAATATCACTATTAAGTATTTTGAGAACGGCATCATTGGTAAAGAAGACGTATTCAGCAGCGATGTGTTCATCTACTTTGTAAAGATGGCGAGAGGGTACATGGTTTTCATGCAGGATAAATCCGGAGCGTGGATTTCGAGTACGCAGGTAACCGAGGCTAAAGAGGAGGTATAGTAGATGGGTAGTGTAGCCATTGAGGATCTCTCTTATGCATCCTTAATAGGATCTGTAAAGAGGGATCTGGCAAACAAGAAAAACTTAAAGGCGAAAAGAGACCGTTTACTGGTAGAACTTAAGGATAGTCAGGCACTGCTTGTAAGGATGTTGGACGCTCAAAGAGTACTTAGTACGGTCAGCGATGACAATACTGATAAAACTTTAAATTTCATTACTGGAATGGTCAATAAGGTACTGTCTGAAATCTTCCCGACAGATACTAAACGTATCTACATGAAAAAGAAGTTATTTGCTGGAAGTAAACCTCATATCAACATCGAGCTAGTAAACGGCGAGGGAAACACCATCGACTTAACCCTCCAGGAGGGTGCTGGTATTAGTCAGATTATTAGTATTATGTATGTAATCTGTCTGATCGAAATCCGTAAGGGTAGACGAATCCTGATGCTGGACGAGATGCTGAATGGTCTTCATGCTGAGGCTAAGAGGGTACTTTCGGAGATCATCAAAATCTTTTCAGAGGGTGGATTCCAGTTCATCTTTGTAGAGTATTCCCTGAATAATGTTGGAAAAATCTACAACGTGGAAAAGCGAGGAAACGAGAGCTGTATTGTTGACCTGGAAGGCAAAGAGTACAGCGATCAGATGGTGTTCTCCGACCCGGATATTGACCTTTCAATCTTGTCTGAAGGGTATGTAGACGAGGGAGATATTGGCGAAGCTTCGAATGGTGTAGCTAGGGAAATAAGAATAGGTTAGTGATTAGGCTCTGGTTTTAGGTATGGAAGCCAGAGCCTTGTTTTTTAGGTAGTGGGAAGAGGATGTTACTTAATTTTAAATACAGTCATTTGGTTGGGAGTTATTGTAATACTGCGTACTCTCTATTTAAGGGAATGGTTGAGGTCTATAATATATCTTGTTTTATACCTCTCATTACTATTAATAATCTGTAAGGTAGGTGAGTTTAATAAATGAAACTTAAAAAGGTACTGGCTTTAATGGGTTGTGTATGCTTACTAATCAGCGGTTGTGGTAATTCAGAAGATAAGGAACCTGTTGAGATTACAAACACTGAGTATGGTAGTTATTATACTGATGAGGTAGTATATTCGTCTAGAAAAACAAATAACTATCTGGGGTACTTCCTTTCCGAAGATATAAACCTTGATGTGGCTCTGGATTTGAATAGTCTGGATTCTCTGGTGTATGGTTGGGAATGGGAGATACTTGATGAGAGTTATACGGGTAGCGAGGTTGTAATTCCGGAAGAAGACTTGGAGGCTTTGCAGGCAGCTACGGATGCTAGAATGGAGGAACTAGAGAAAGAGAGAGCTGAGGCTGAGGAAGAGGCTAAGAAAACAGCTAAGAGCGAAAATACAACGGAAAGTGAGTCTGGGGGTACAGTTGATTCAGTAGACAGTTCCTCTGAGGTAGTAGAAGAGATTAGCATTGAGGACGTTGAAGAGGAAATTAATCCTACGCATGGAAAGATTACTAAATTGTCTGAGATAGTAGCAGTAGAAAGAGATTTATATCCGGGTCAGGTATTGAGAATAACTCCGGTATTTGTATATTTGGAACCGGAGGAGTCGGAAGAATTGAAAGAGGATACTGATTCTAGTGAAGAGACTACCTCTACTCCAACAGATACTGGGGTCTCAGAGGGGAATGCTGCAGAACCAATAGAAGAACCTGAAGAGATACCAGAACCTAAGGCAGAGCTTATTTCTCATATAAATATTGTAAACTATTTGAGTGATGAGAGTCTATCCATTAGTGATTGTGTAGATAATATGTGGTACTCGGTATCTCTAAGTAGTTATTCAGAGGTATTTGATTTATCATCTGAGGACGGAGAAGGGTTCTCTGACGACACTGAATTGTTCACGGCTATAGCTAATATTTTGGGTAATCCAACGATAGCGTGGGAGAGTCCTATAGATGCGGATGAGTATGTGGAGGGTAATAGGGTAGAAGTTGTTGCATTTGAGTTCCCAGAGTATACATTTGAAGCTAATATAGTAGAAGATGGAACGGGCAACATTTCTATTGAAGGTATTAAGTACATACCATCACAGCTATGGTTAAAGGGTAATGACTTTGTAGGTTTGAGAATGCTACACACTCAGAACGATATTGAAATAACTCATGAGACGGTTCCAACTGTAGAACCAACCCCAGAGGCAATTGAAGATTAGTATAAAACAGGTTTCAATTTTCTATTAGAAGAGGTATTCACTTAGTGAACACCTCTTTTATTTTGTTTTAAAGATTGGTATACTTAGTAATATAGAAGCTGTAGTATTGGGTATTTAGAAAATCGTGTTATGTATGTAGGAGGTAGAGTATGACTAAAATGGATTTATTAGCCCAGAAGACAAAGAAATTTTTAGGACGTAGGGTAAGTGATACTGAATACGTAAGAATGACGGGTGTAGATGACGGTGAGTTCATTTGTATGGTTATTGTGCATACGAAGAGATTCGGAGAAATTGTTTATTATGTTAAATCTCCCGAAAAAGTTCAGGAGTATATGTTTGATAAGGATAAGTTTAGATATCTCCCTTGGGCACAGGCTAAACACGTTTATGCATTTGTCGTAGATGTGGTCACAATTTCCGAGTATATTGATACATTTTACTGGAATCTGCAGAGCGGTCAGATGAAAGTTCTGTGGTCTGATACCAATCAGGAATCTGTTGGGGTGGTAGTGCCATAATGAGAGAACGAGAACGAAAGAAACTAGCCGAGGAAATCGTAGGAGCGTTTATAAGTTTTACGAATTGGTATGGAAAACCATTCAAGGAGCTGTTATATGAGGATTTATCGGATAGTGGAAAAGTATGCAAGATAACTATAACAGGAGAAAACACGGTAAGATATGTGTTGTCAAATCAGCTTGACGGTTACATAAGCATTGGTAGGGGTCATAAGAGAATGTCCATAGAGGAGTGGAGCCGTCTATTGGGAGTATGGTTCCGAATCCAGGATTCTTTTAAAGACATAATAGATATACGTTGGCTACATTCAGAGGGTCTGATAGTGGTCAACTGTAAGGGTGTACATGAAGGTATAGACATAGATGAAGCTGGTAAGATTGTTTCTGTTATGGAGGTGTACGATGAGTGAGTATCAGATTAACGAAATCTTAGAGAAGTTATCAAAGGTTGCAGGTCATTGCGATTTAGTAACCGTTAAAAACTTAGGTTGCGGACCAGAGGTAGGGAGTATTGAAATAGTAGAGGGTAACACAACCAGGGTATATCAGTTAGACACTGAAGGATATGTACAGCATAAGACTGTACGGAACGGGTACATAAATAAAAATTATGTATTGGTAAGTCTGGACGGATACTGGGTAAAAGATGTACTATCTAGAATGGGCGAAATTTACTTTTTAGAGTGGAGACCTGTGGTAGGTTTTGTTCAGGTGTTTGATGGTTCTTCGATGGCTTGTAACTATACGATAAGAGATGGTAAAGTTTCGTATATGGAAGTTGTAAGAAGTAGGAAATTGGGAGGTATTAGAGATGGGTTATGTGTATGATAAGGTTAAGGAGGCTTTAGGAGGAGTGAAATTTAGTTCCAGTCACCAAAGCATTGTAAAAGATTGGTCTCCAAATGGTGTAAAGGCTCTGGTTATATACAGAGACTTTATTTTTGTTGCCAATCATGTAAAAATGCCTAAAGTAATTCCTCTGGATGTAAATGAGTTTGCTATGGACTTACAGCAGAATGGTAGAACGGGTGCTTTACATAACCTGTTAGCTCAGAGACAGTTGTCATGTATGGAAGAGTTTTATGTAGACTCCGTATTCATGAATTATCCGGGAGCTATGGATATGGCAGCTTATATCGGTAAGTTGGTAAACGAACGGTCAAGGCTACGTTTTCACGGGTACATTAGTAATGCCAATGTAGAAGAACTGAGGGAGAAGTTCTCCAAGGCTAAATTAAATAGTGATCCAATATATTCGTATGCCTTAGATGGTAGTAGAAAGGCTACTTTATCATATATTGGTGTAAACAACCCAGTATGGTATAAAAATTATAATCTGCGTCCTCAGTACTATACGTTAGATGCAGATAACGGCGATTTACACCGTTGGTTTACAAAGTCAGAGGGTATCATTGCTGATAAGTTAGCTAGTCAGGCTAAGGAGATGGAAGCAGATGGTATTGAAAAAGCTTTAAATATTCTGGTACAGCAGGACTTGCAGGTGTTGAATGAGGTTATGATATACTTAAGTTTGGGTATGTATCTGAAAAATGCTCATGCAGATAAGATATTTACTTGCGTAAGACATGGAATGTCTGAGGGTCAGAAAAACTTCAAGCAGACTATCAAGGGCTTACTTCCTCAACATTTAAATTCAGCACTCTCGGTAGCTGGTAGTCAGGGCGGAAGTGTAAATAACCTTGCTAGGGCTTACAAGTATTTCAACATTTTTGATAATAGAGATGGGGTATTTGTAAACCTGGAAGAGTTGACGGAGATGGTAAAAAATAGGTCTGGTCTGCTACAGTTTGTTGGTCTGCTGGATTCGGTATTATACGAGACATGGCTGGAGATGGAAAATCATTATTCTGAGGGTAAGCTGATTATGATTATTGAGGCTCAGAAGTATAAGGATGATATCCCTAGTGGTAGATTCCGGACGGCGATTGGGATGGGCGAGGGTTCTGGCTGTAACTATGGATTGATGTGTGTATTACTCGGAGTTTGTGGCTGGAATCATGAATCTTTTAAGAGGTATCTGCAGACTGCGAAAAGCAAGAAGACTGATTAGGTAGGAGGGCTAGAAGATGCAAAAAGAAAAGATTAAATCCGCTTTGGAAAAGTTACAAGACAAGGGTAAACCTGCTGTAGTTTTCCGGGCGGTAGCTGGTGATCGGTTGGCTGAGTGTTTACCGACGGGTATGCCGGGTTTTGAGAGCCTAGATCTCTTGATGCATGGTAATAATGAAGATTTAACGGAATCTTTCCTGCTGGACACTCTTATGATAGCAACGGCTGACAAAGATAGTGAAATATCAGTAGTAAACCCACAGTCAAAAATTGTTGCTAGAGCCTATAGAGGTATCACTTCTTATAGAGAGGTAGATATTGACAGTCTGAGGGCTATGGTTTACGGAGAGGATGTTGAAGTAGATAGCTATACGGAAAAGGCTCCCAACGGGTATGAGGAACTCGATGAAGAAGTAGAAGACTTTGAGGAAGATTTAGAGGAAGATTTAGAGGAAGAGGATCCTGGGGAAATAGAAGTTTACGAAGATGATGAGGAAAGTACAGAACCAGAAAAATCCTCTGCTGATGAGTTAAAGATGTTCTATGCAGACTATATCAACGGTGTAAAGAACGAGTTGTTGAAGCGGTATACAGGGTTGTTTGCGAGTGGGTATGAAGTATCGAAACCGGATGGTTTACTTACTCAGAGCGGTATCGTAAGTCTGTCGGGTAGCGAATTAAAAGTAAAAGAAAATTCCGCAGCCACTATGCAGTTGTATGCAATGTTTAAAGACTTTCTTGGTATCTCGGAATCACCTGCTAGGTCTAGGGTAGAGATAGCTAATCAAATTTACAGTGGGTACACTAGTGGAAAAGGAATTATTTATTTCCCAAATAAGATGGTTGAGTTTGCTTACGGTCGTGAACCATCCGGGGCTAAAGCAGAATCGTTGAAGACTTATAAACCTCATTCATCTGCATCATCGTGGGCTTCTTATCGTGATCAGGTAGTTAGTAAGGCTATTAAATCCTTAATAGAGGATTCAGTAGTCCGCTTTATTGAATTAACAGTACCAGAGGGAGAAGATAATAAGTCGGTATCTGTTATTAATTCTGTAAGGGATTTCTTAAAATATTTCCAGACTTGTCTGAGTATGTGTCTGTTGATGGTAGCTTATAAGAAGTCTGGTGGAAAGCCTACAAAATTTACTCTACGGGTATGTGACCCCGAGGATAAGTTAGGAGACTATGATTACACTCCGGAGATTATCAACAAAGCCTTTATAGGGGGTACTGGAGAGGTTCCTTATTCTTATTCTCCAAGATTTGAAGACGAGTCTAAGGTTAGGGAGTATTCTCATGAATTTAATCATGATGTCTCTCAGGCAATGCCTTTGTTTGCGTATAAAGCTTTAGACGCTCTAAAGGCTCAAGGGGTAAGCTTATCATGGAGAAACGCCATTATGGGTACGTTTGAGGACGGTTCGATCCTTAGAAATGGAACACACGGGGTAGATATGCTTTCGAAGTTAATCCATTGGATGATGGCTGGTTCCAGAGCTGGTAAGGGTGTAATGACTCTCAATTTGCTGGCAAGTGCGATTGCTAGTAATAAGTCTATCTTTTATGCGGATAGAAAGCCGGATATGGCGAGTGTATTAAAGTATCTGGCTGGGGGTATGTGTGTAATTAACGGTGGAGGATATGCGGAACAGTATGATAGGAAGTATCGTCAGTTCACAGACCTTGATAGTCTGTTAGATAAAAACCATATACCTAAGGAAGCTTTACAGGCTTTTCAGACATCCGCTACTTGGGATGAATTGGGAGATATTGTGTACATGAGATTCCTTAAGCTGGCAGTAGGTATTATAGTAGCTAGGGCTGAGGGTAGGTCTGATGATTCGAATTTTGGAGGTAAGGAGGGTATCTTTCTTGTACTGGATGAGTTTAAGAATTTCCAAGATTCTTTCTCAACTCTGTGTACGAGAGCAGCTGGAATTGTTCCCCCATCTACGATATCAAAAGACCGAGAAGCATTAACAAAGGGCAGCATATCTCAGGATACTTTTAATGCATCCTATAATGACGCTGGGTACTATGCTTTGTCCTATCTAAATAGTTTGGCTGAGGACATGAAATTTCTTGCTGAGAAAACCGATGCTGGATTTAATCAGGAAGAGATTGGTCTTTCAGATATTATCATTATTGGTCAGTCTTTGGAGCGTGGGGCTGTAGATCGGTTAGAGTTCCAGGATATGTTGAGGAACGCTCCGGGTTCTGCTAGATATCGGAGTGCTGGTAGTTTTGGGTTGAAAGGTTTTAATCTTGTTGGTAAGAGTATTCCTTTCAATCTTGTCAGCTTTAAACCTATGGATGCATTCTTTGGTAGGAATATGGACGATGGTCGTTCGGTGTATCTGGCTCAGACTAACCGGGATAGCAAGGCTTTTGGTAGGTTAGATGATAAGGCTAGTAACTTTGCTTACATGTCTACGTTCACTGAGGAGAAACGTCAGAAAATTGTAGGTGGACGGGTAGCTGAGAATATTTCGATGGCTAATAGCTGTACTTATTTTAAGCCTTTTCTTATACTTAATACTGGCGATCCTGAGGATGATTGTGTACAGGGCTGTAAGAGAAGATGCTTCGAGAATGGTGGAGTTACCGAGGCTGATTTGATTGAGGAGTATCCGAACGATACTGGATACGGTAATCCTAACGATATAAATCCGTGTGTGGGCTTCGAAGACTATCTGAAAAGGGCAGGATTAAATGGTTATAGAGAATCACTAGAAAAATCCAGTAGGGTAGCTAATTACGTTGTGCAACAGTGTTTAGGGTATCCGGGTAACTGGTTTGAGTTTATTACAGATTTACGTCCGGAGTGGATGTTCACTATCCGGGATATTTCAGATGGTGCTAAGCTAGGTGCAGGAGGTACAAGACTCAGTGATATTACTACAAATCCTGTTACAAAAGAATGGTATGAATTTAATCAGGGACTAGGTCAGGGTGAATGTAGTGGTGGTTCTGGTGATTTTCTCTACGACGACGGGGCAGGAGATGACTTCTCTGACCCGGAAGAAACATTTGAATCAACAGCTGATACATGGGACAGGGTAGATGAAGAGTCAAACTTTGAGAACGGAGAAGAGATTGACCTGTTCGAAGCAGACCCTATTAAGGATGTTTGGATAGAAGAAACGGGTACTGAAGAACAACCTTTACAGCAGGACTTTGACTCCAAGAAAATTATGGATTTACTTGACCAGCTTAGACAGTATGGTGTAGATGTTCAGGTAGCTGGAGAGGATGGTGGATGGGTTGCCAGAGACATGCAGGGTAATCCAATGCCACAAGGTTTTGGTTCAACTGATAGATCGGAGTTTGGAGACGAGTTTGCTAGAATCGAGTATACGGAAGATATTGCATCTTTGGAACAGATGATAAATGTAATCACCAACGACATATTAAGAAAATTTGGAGGTTTAGAGAGAATCTTCAGTTTCAAGGTAGTAGGCGGTTCAATCATTATAAACGGGTACTATTACCGTTGTAAAGTTAAAGACATGTATGCTAGAAACATACCTTATGATGTTCGAAGAGATATAAATGCTGGAAACGTTTCTGGGTTGTTTAACTATTCATTACTTCGGAAAATGCCTGCATTGAGGGATATGGAGTTCGATTCGGCTGCATTCGTATATGATAATGTAAGTTCGGCTTTAGGGTATGGCTCTTCAATCAGCGTAGATAGGTTCTTTAAGGACTTCAGAATGTTGCAGACTTTGGCTATTGGAAAAGATAGATTTACCCGTCAGAACCATATGGAAAAGATACAGGGCAATGATTTCTTCTACAAACAGCGTGTAGGGGAGAGGTTTGCAAATGCTGTAGATGCTGGTCTGGGTAGGGCTAGTTCTAGTTCATGGAACTGGACGAAGCGTGTCTGGGGCGATAAGAGGAAGAATATCTGGGTCAGACTAGCTGGCGGTACAGTTGGGGCAACTGCAGCAGCGACTACTAAACTGGGTCAGGCTGGTACGAAGATAGGTAAAAAGATACCAGGAGCAGTTAGTGCTTTTGGAAGAGGTATCAAGGATCTCTTTAATACTTAAGTATTTATAAGAGGTATTCTGATATAGTGTTTTTTGCGTAGCTTGTCGGGTATGGTGCGTTTTCTGGTATGCCTATAGGCTTTAATTTAGAGAAAGGAGAGTTTGAGGAGTATGAATCCTTATGTGGTTTTGGGTTGTTCTCCTATGGATGACGAGAAAACAATTAAAGAGAAATATAGACAACTGTGCAAGTTGTATCATCCCGATAACGCGAAGACCGGTAACCGGGAGAAATTTGAATCTGTGCTTGAAGCTTGGAAAATAGTAGAAGGGTACGGATTCAGCAGAGGATTTGAATGGACACACAATACTGTGTTCACAATAAAAAGGAGGACAAGTTGATGGCTAAAGCGTACATCAAAAATGAATTTGTAAACATGCCTTGGGAAGCCGATGGTTTCTTTGAGAGCAAGAAGAATGGTTTTCTGGGAGCTTGTCACGTCTATTCGGGTACAAAGGGTGACGTAGTTGTAATGTTTGCAGATAACCGTGCATTTATTCTTTTAGGAGAGGACGATTTACCAGCAGGGGTAGAAGATTATTTCGAGGCAGCTAAGGAAGCTAACTCTGCTGGAGCACTTATGCCTGACTATTTTGAGGATCTGCGGATTGATCTTTCCAACGGTGTAACGGTGGACGAAGAGAATCTGGAGCTTTATGGTCTTTCCTCTGAGGATGGTCTGGATATTATGGCAAGATTGGATGATCTGGCTGATTATTGGCAGTCTTATACAATCGACTGATAAACTTGTTGCTTTTTGTCGTAATATGGTGTAATATATAAGAAAAAAGCGAGGGAAGTACAAAGAGGGTGATTATATGATGGTCTTGTCGGTGCAGGAATATCCGGTAATCAAGGGAATTCTTGATAGGAGTTATTCCCCAAACTTTATAGAATCATCGTATGCTTGCTCGTCTACCAGATTTACTAAAGCTTATTTTAAGATACTCTCAGAACTGTCTAAAAAGACGGGAAGAGAGTTTCGGTATGGTTTTGATTCTTGTATGTGGGGGTGGGTAAATGTTCCATTCCTGCCCCTACATCGAAAAAATGGTTTTAAGGGGTATAGTAAACGAAAGTATGCTATATTTGTAGAGGTTCCAGAACAAGAGTTAGTATTTTCAGAGTACAATTTGTTTTGCGATTATGTAAACGAACAAAAGGATTATGATGGTTTTATTTTAGATAATTTTTTCTATCAATTTTTTGATCATGTACAGTGTTCTTTCTGGAATATAGATCCGGCACGTATACATCTAATAGTTGATATAGATTGTCTGGAGAAAGGGTATTCCGTGGAGGAATTGTATGAGAGAAATAAGCTGAACGATGTAAGTTACTTGTTTGATGAGAGAGCGTATGAGTTGATGTTCGAATAGGTAGAAAATTCAGGGGTTCCTCGGAAGCAGAGGATTAAAGAAAAGCGTGGAAGTTATTCATTGTACAAAGCATACAGCATAGGTTTGATTCTCCTATATTAATTAAACGTTTGTGGTCACTTCTTTTAAACGCCCCTTTTAAAATATTCTGGTGTCTATGGTATTTGAGATGGTTCGACTCCATCTGGCATCTTTGGGGCTTCGGCGTAAATCGGGTAGCAATGTATCGAGGATTACTAGCGAAGCGTCAATAAGTTACGAGCCCCAGGTCTGCATCCAAGATGTTTTCGTGTTGTGTAAGTATTCATAACATCTCCTTTCATTGGGAGAAAAGGCGTCCATACGGCGAGGTGGACGCCTTTTCCATGGAAAAATAACGGTAGGTATATGGGTATCTGTCGAAATAAGTAGAGAATTGTTTTGGTATTATTAGAGATTAATGAACAAGGTTATATGCGATAGGCTGTTCTGTAAGTGGTTTAGGGGTAGTTTATAAGGGTACAATTCTGGTTTTTGTAAAAGTTTGGGAATTTTTGCAAACCCTCAGAAGCGGGATTTACCAGCTAAATTTTGTATACTTAATATAGATAGAAGCTTAAGGGATAATTCTACTAAGAAGCGTAGTATTTTTAGGTGCGAGCTATCGGTTATCCTTAGAATTTAAGTAGTGGGAATTTCTTATTTTGATTAAGAATAGTTTAATATCTATATAGATAACTGTAGGAAAATGCTAGATTTTGTAGTAAAATGTAAGTATACTAAGGAGGTGTTGATATGTATAGGTATATTACTAAAGATAACATTGGCGAGTTTTCTAAAGAAGATATAGTAACTCCGGAATATAATTTGCAAAACCGTATGGACTGCTGGAAGTTTATTTCTTCTTATGTATCGTATTATAAGTTTATGGAGAATTGGGATGGGGTTGCTAATACATTGCTTAGATTGGTACTCATAAGGTTGCAATTATTGTCTTATGAGGGTACTCAGCGAAAGGACGAGAGCGAAGAAGATTATTTAAAACGGCTTGCAACCGCCAAGCACACCAGTTTTAGGGTAGTGAATGATTTTGTTTCCGTGGGTGATTGGTTTGATGGTTGTGGTTGTAAGAAGGTGTACTCCAAGGAAGACTTTATCCGTAAGCTTGATGAGCTGGAGATGAAGTTATCAATACTTATGGGAGGTACGGGAATCGAGCAGGATGTTAGGTATGCTTATTGGAGATATGTAGGTTGTCTTTGTTATATCGTAAATCATGTTAGGCGTGGGCTTCCGGTAGGATCAGCATTTATTATGGAGGTAAGTATAAAGTTAGATCAGACGGATAAGATAATAAGAGATGCCCTGGAGAATAAATTATCTGAATTCGATTGTCGTATTTGGAATATAGGTAGTAGCGATTTACACCTGTACATTTCTAAATAATATTAGAGAGGTAGTTATATGTATAAGAATATAGAGTTGATGGGTGTTTATTGGAATAGCATATTAAATAAAAGGTATGGTTCTGCATCTAAGATTGATGCAATAATCACTGAAAAGGTAGCAGGGAGTTATCGAATTATATCTGATAAGGAAATTGCTGTTCTTCCAGTAGTCAACGGGGAGTCTGACGTAGCTGTTCCTGTGGAGGCTGAGGTACGAGAGTTCCTCTGCAAGAATAGCATCTTGCTCAGAAATTCTTTCTGTATTCCAGTTAAGGTTTATGGTGTTGCTGTAATATATGATAGTTTTCTAGGAAGATTTTATTTGAAGGTTGATGGAAAACTGTTGTCATCTTTGGAAGGAGTAGAGTTGTGGAATAGGGTATTACAGGAACAGGTGGAGAGATTTATTAGAGAGGCTGTTTAGTTTGAAGTAAGATTCTTTAAGAGTACTCCAATGTATGTTGATTTTGTTATGACTCCTGCGGATAGTTATGGAACGGTTGACGGAGTAGTTGGAAAGGTGTGTCGGTCGGATCATCGAGAAGTATTTATGCAGGTTAGAATGCTGTTCGAGAGGTTTGGAGTAATGGAACCAAAAAAAGTGAACTCTACTTTCTAACTGGAGATAAGTTTATTCCGGTGAGTAGTGAAAGTATTAAGTACGATGTTCGTGAAAATTATTACTTTGGTGGAGAGGGTTGGGAGTTCTTCGAAAATAAATAATATGGGTTTAATTTAGTTGGAAGCGGTGCTGGATAGTAGATTCGGCACCGCTTTTTCATGTCTTTATTAGAAGTTAGAAAGGAATTAGTAGATGTATTATAGGAATTATTAGATATTGGAAATTAGGATCTATCTTAGAAATATGTTAAAGATGTTGTAGAGTAAATATTTATGGTTGTTTTAGAAAACTGTTTGATGTGATATAGAGAATCGTGTCTGTGAGTTGTATTAGGGAGTTTTTAGATAGGTTATTCGAGAGGTATTTTTGAGTGTCGACTAGATGGAATAGGGTATCTTCGTAAGTGGGTATGGGTTTAGTAATGCAATAGGGTATTTTAAAAGGTTTCTTTTCAATATCATATAGAAGTTCTTTTAAAATAGTTAAACTAGAAAAGATTGGGGGTATCTGCCGGAAGAGAATTGTTGGGAATTGTTTTAGGATATTGTTTGTTTTTCTTGTTTGATAAGTTCTAAGTAATTTTTTATGGATATTCTTTTCAGGGCAGACCGTAGGTACAGAGCGGGTTTTGCGGTTTTTGTATGGGGGTGGGGGTGTATGCGAGGGGGTATTTTGTTTGAGAACTATGTTTGAATTTTTTGGCATATTTCTATAGTCTGTAGTTCGGAGGGGCTAGGGGAGAGTAGAGAGGAGAGAATTTGTCGAATATTTATATTTCTTCTCAATATTTGTATAAGGTTCTGTTGTTTTTTGTAAGAATATGGTAAAATATCTATATAAATTAGGTGTTCGAGATTCTTTTATAAGTTTGTTTTTAGAAAACTAAAAATTAGAAATACTATAGATATTTTTAGAAAATACAAAGGAGGAAACGTTATATAAAATGGCTGGAAATCGGGTTTCATTTTTTACTAGAATGCGACAATTAAAAAAGGATATCTATGCAAGGAGAGATGTGACGGCTGGAAAGCTATTTGCTCCTGTAGAAAAATATGTTCGAGGGTGTAAGTATACTTCCTATAAAGATGCAGAGCGATTTGTGAGTATGGTTTTGGGTGGTTACTCTGACAATCAAATCGCTGAGCGTATGCAGATTAATTGCAATACAGTACGATGGAGGGAACATGACCTTAGCAACATCCTTTATGGGTTGTTTGGTAATGATTTCTTTGATCTTATGAAAGATGTTGAGGCGAATAGGGAACGGTTAGAAAAGCTAATCTATCTGATAAAGGGTAGTAGCTTGAAGGAAGATTATGTTCCTATGGATATAGTTAATTTTGTTTCTGAGAGAGCTGATGAGGGTCAACCGATAGAGTCTATGCCTTTGCAGGAGTGCTATCAGGAGGTCGATTTCCTTTGTAGGCATAGTATTCCGAGTATTTTAGGTGAACTTAGGGATTTAGACCCTTTTAAGTTAGATTATCTGTTCCGGATTATTGAGGGAAACTCTGGTAGTCTGGATGATAGATATGAGTTAATGAAATTACTTGACGGCGTGGATTAAAGGAAGGAAGGTACATAAGATGTTGGATTGCAAGAAGATCTTTGGTAGGAACTATTTTGAATCTTACTCTGAATTCTATTTGGCGTTGTGTATGGCAGCAGAAATGGGTAGAAGAGAAGATAAACTCGATATGTCCGGTATGGTAGTAGATAAGAGTCTGCTTTCGAAGTCGGAACTGAATTACTTTAAATACTTGATTGGTACTGGATGTATTTATCTGGGCGAGAAGGATTTAGAGGCTGGCGATACAATCGACCCGAAGACGGTAGAGTATTATCTTAACATGGAGGGTATCACTGAATTAAAAGATAAGTTAGTGGAGAATCGCCCGGAGGAGTACTATTGGTCGGTAGCGTGGGCAACCACTAATTATTTAGGAGGACCTAGAGACTTTAGAATTATCTCTAAGACGGGTAATGTTTTAATGCATATTGTTGCCCATATCCTTGTGTCTGAGTTTCTGGGTGAGATTCAGGAGAAGCCTTTCGAGATTGAATTTGATAAGGCTGGTGCAAAAAATACATATTTCTATGTAAACCTTGTTTCCTGCAGTAACACCATGGAGTGGTTTAAAGAACGGGTAACTCTTAAAATTGACTATGGTGAGTCCAGTGTAGATATCAACTATTCCATCTTCTGTAACAATGGTATGGTGGCTGGTAAATATAAAAAGTGGTCTATCGGAGACAAACACAAGTTTATGGAAAAGTACGGAATGTGCGTTGGAAGTATTGTGGTTCTGTGGGATAGAACGGGAATGTGTCCTAGTAATGTAGCGGGCAAGATTGTTTCTGCTACGATTGCCAGAATCGATGAGATTGGCAATGACTTCTTAGGGGTAACAACTATCGCCTTGAATAAGACAAAGGAGGAGACCCGTATCGATTATGAGTCGATTGACCAGAATAAGCGGTATCTTTTCAGAGATATGTTATCCTTTAAACCATTAGTACAGAACAAGGTGCTGTCACTGTACGAAGTGGGTATTGATAACTATTTCTACGACGAATCACAGTTCATTACCTTTATTAGTAAAACAGAGCGAACCACAAAGAGGATTACTGTAGAGGGTGAAGAGAGTGAAGTAGATATGAGCGGAGTAGACGCTCTGTACTGGTTAATGTGCCAGTATGGGTTTGAATTCGATAGGGGGCTGTTTAGAGCCCAGTATTCGGATGGCAAGGATTTACTTTGGGATTTGTATGGTGAGGATACCGATGAGTTCTAATTATTAGAAGTAGAATAGGTTATGGTTAGATTTTGGTTGTAGTATTTTAGTTTTATGAAAAATAAAATTAGAAATGGAAATTATTAATTTAGTTTTTAGATGGAAATAAATAGAAATCGAATAGAAAAGAATAGAAACTAAGAAGAAATTTTTAGAACTATTGTTTATTTTTGTAGAAACTAAAAAGAACACATTTAGATGAGGAAAATTTTCTAAAGTACGGAGGAATAGTAGTTATGTCAAACTCAGAAAATTCCATTTTTGACAATCTTATGGCGTATAGCAGAAATGGTAAAGATGAGACACTGAAAAAAATGAAACCATCTGAAAGGTTACTAGCTGAGATTAAGTCGTATGGTTTCAATATGACTCAGCTCGAAGTAGTCCTGAAGCAGAAGGGTAATCAGCTTGTTCTCAGCTGTGCTGGTAGTGGTAAGACTACGACTCTTATCTTCAAGGTAATATACGATCAGAAGACAGGCTGGGCAACTAGGGTACAGGAGGTTAATGGTAACCTTATTCGAGTGCCTGAGAAAACATGGGTATGTACCTTTTTGAAGACCGGTGCAGATGAGTTGAAGGCTTCTTTGGTAAAATGGCAGCGAAGATTACATTGTGTGGATACATCTCAGTCTATTGCTTTTAGTACGTTACATGCGGAGTTTAAGCGGGCTTTAAATGCTATGTCAGTATCTACAAATATTATTAGCGAATCCGAAAATACTAAGTATCTGAAAGAAGTCTTGAAAGGGTACGCTTTGAAAAATGGTGAGGGTAGACCTTTGAACTCTGACAATATTAGAGACCTTATGGGAGCCCTTACTTACACTCGTAACAGATTAGATAATAGTCGCTATAACAACGAAGTATACGACGAGTTAAACATCGGTTCTTCTATTGTAGATGCTATCTTAAGGGATTGGAAACTAGAGCGAAAGAAGAACAATCTCTGGGATTTCGAGGATTTGCAGGAGCGTCTGTACGAGGAATGTTATGTAAAGCAGAACCAGGAAGTTATCAGTTATCTGGCTAATCGGTATAGTTTTATCTACATTGATGAGTTCCAGGACACCTCTCAGATTCAGTATGCTTTGCTTAAGGTGTATGCGAGTGCGGTAAAACAGATTGTAGCGATTGGCGATGATGACCAGACTATCTATTCATGGCGTGGTAGTTATAACGGAATCATTACAACGGACTTCTTAAATGATTTCAGCCCGGTAAAGAATGACCTGTCGATTAACTTTAGGTGTCCGTCGAATATCTTGAATGCCGTTAAACCAAGTATTGAAAAGAATACAAAGCGTTTCTATAAAGATTTGATGTCCTCTAGAGAAGGTGGTCTGGTAAGGTTTGGGGCTTATCCAAATTATAAGAGGATGGTAACTAGCTTGAGTGATATGGTATACGAGGATGTGAAAAATGGTAAGAATGTTGCAATCCTATGTAGGGTAAACTCAGATGGTTTAATGCCTGCCTTGATTCTGGACAAATTAAACACCATTAGCTTCTCAATATCTGGTGACGGTATGACTTTAGACTCATATATCGGTAGAACGGTGTTGGGTATTATCCGATTGTTTACTGAAAGAAGTACGCTTGCGGTAAAGAATGCCTTGAGTCTCCTTACATACGATCAGTACTGTATTAACAGTCTTATGAAAGTATGTAAGGTTAATAAGGTCAGCATCTGGAATATTTCAAGGCAGGATTTAGAGTATTCCTGTCCATCAATCGCTGGAAGAATACTTCAGTGGCGTAATTGGCGTGAAATCAATGGAGAGATTGGTGCTTTAAGACTGGTTTTGGAAGATTATAGAATCAATGTATTCCAGAAAGACACCCAGTTTAATGATGTAGTAAAATCAGTCATTTCAAGTGTAGAAACCTTACTGGATTACTATGATTATAAGTATGCAGAAGACTTTCTGGTAGAACTTGAAGACATTAACGAACGTTTAAAGGCTAGAAAGAAAAAGGTGGGTACTCAGGTAAGAATTGCAACAGTTCACGAGTTCAAGGGTAAAGAAGCTGATAGCGTGTACATCTGGAATGATTCTGAGGGCATCTTCCCCTATAGGGGTAGCGAGGAAGATGAAGATAACTATGAGGAAGAGCGTAGGATTCATTATATTGCTTGTACGAGAGCTAAAGAGATTAGCACTGTAATGTACTTAAAGGATCGTCCAGGAGACTTTGTACATGAGATGGATTTCCAGGGTGCTGAGTGTACGACCAAGGGTACTGAGGACGGTCATGTTATGATGCGTTTAGGAGAACGTATGAAAGAGGATGGAAATCTGAAAAAGTTCGAAAAAGAATGTACGGGTAGTGTATCTGAGGAAGAGGAAAATAATCCTTTCTGGGATATCGATGAAGAGTTTGGGAATCGGTATAATAATGCCGAAGAAGATTTCCAGAGACGTATGAGGAGGAATTAATGTGGAGTTAAGGGATGGACTGAAATTGGATACTATGGAAGAGTTCAGGTCGTATTTGGAGAAGGTAAACGGTTGTCCGTTTACCAGCCCCTGCCCGACGGAGGACCTGAAGTCCAAGGCGGATGGGTATTCAATATGTTTGGAGTGCTGTAAACGTTATTTAACGATGAAAAAGGAGGTGTAGTGTTTGAAGTATAATGGTGTGAAGATGATACTGGATAATTTCCGATCCCTGCTGTTTGATATGTCTGTAGATGTACAGGATGTTGTTCGAAGTGCTATACTGGACGGTATCGACATTAGCGAGTATATTGTTCCATGTAAGGATAACCCTTATAAGTTAGACCAGATTAGATTAGCTAAGAAAGAAGAGCTTCCAGAGGGTTTGATAGGTTCTACGAGCGGAGAGATGTTATATCAGTTACGAAGACTGCGTCAAAGGGGAGTAGATTTATCTGGGGTAGAGTATCAGTTAGAAAATGGATCCCTTAGTGACGAATACATGGAGTACATGTTGAATTGGGTAAGTGACGGAATAAATTTACATGGTTTAAACATCGCAATCATCCCTAAGAATCTACTTGAGACCTTTGATTATGGTATGCGTTCAGGATTCAATATGACACCTTTTAATACTGGGTATTCTTATTCTTCAGAGTACATTAAGTTATGTTTAATGGTACTTAAAAATGGGAAGGATGTTTCTGTCTTTTTAAAAGGAGATTATGACCTTGAAGTATTAAGAACATTGAGTGGTATCTCTAAGATTGCAAACCAACGTTGGAACATGCTGATAAACAACATCGATTCCGGTATCTCAAAGGATCGTCTGGACAGGCTGATTCCTTTTATAAAATCTGGGGTATCGATAGTCAAGTTGCAAGAGAAGAATAAGGGTAGATACATTTATGACTGTGAATGCTTAGAGGTTGTGTATAAGGCTTACTTGTCTAAACTTGATTACAAGAAGTTAATGTCTGAAACCTATGATGCTAGGAAGATGCAGGAGCTGGTTGCTGAGATGGAGTTGGCAAAAAGGTCTAACCCATCAATACGTCTTCGCAGAAACTCTTAAGAATTCTGTGGAAACCTATTTTAGTTTTCTTAAAATTACGGTATACTATAGGTATAGTTAAGGTTGAGCGTTGGCTCAGTTTCATAGGAGAAAGGAGAAGCTTATGTACTTCAGTAATTTATTAGACGCTAGAGGCGTAGGAGAGTTTCAAAGAAAGAATAAGTATGGGGTAATTCCATTTGTCGGTTCTGTAGAGGAGCGGTCAGTGGTTGGTCACGTAAGGGTAGTGGACGGTAAGATTATTGTAGACGAAAACCCAGAAGGAGACCTGTTCACTAAGGGTATTCAGGAGAATTCTGATGCTCCATTCCTCGAAGGGTATAAGAGCGGTCTTCTTTGCAAGGAAGTGCTGGATACGGAAGAGAATCCGATGATTGTCGTTCTGGCGAAAAGCATCAAGTTTTATGTTGGGGTAAAGACCTTTGTGAAATTCATCAATATTTCCGATGATGCTGTCATGGCTTGTCTGGTTTATGGGGCTTGCGAGTTTACCTTTGATGATGGAACTTCCGTTGCTCTTCAGAGATGCAACACAACCGATCTCGATGGTAAAAAGGTAAAAGAGTTCTCTGCAAAAGATCTCAGAGAACATTGTAGTGTAGTAGATAAGGAGTCCGATTATGATCTTACATGGGATTGTGTGAATGCAGTAATCGTAAACCTTACATCGGAGTTCTCTGGAAGTTATCGGACGGTCAAGGAGCAGGTAAACATCCTTACAACAGCAGGTCTGGAACGTGCAAGGGTACGAGCAGCAGAAAAGAAACGTCTGGCTGAAGAGGAAGCAAGACGCAAAGAAGAGGAAAGACGTTTACAGATGCTGGAAATGGAAAAACGCCAGAAAGAACGCGAGGAAGCAGAAGCCAAAGAAAAGGCAGAGCGGGAAGCTAAGAAACAGGCTAGACGTAGTTCTAAAAAGAAAGCCGATGAGTATGAAGCGGTTAATATGAGCGGTGCGGCGTTCCTTGATTTTATTTCTAATTTGTAAACTGTTCGAAAAAGAATAGGAATACTTTAGATATAGAGTGTAGAACAATTAGAAATAAGTTCTATTGTAATTAGTTCTGAGAATAGAATTAATTAGAAGAAAGAAAGGTGGTTTATTGTATGAGTTATGTACCAGCAATAGTAAGGAGATGCCCGAAGGGTAGTATTCAGGCTTATCCTACATATTATTGCAATAAAGAAGATCTGATTGCGGAGTTAGGTGTTTCAGAGGAAGCTCTTATGAAAGACTTGAATTCCGGTAGAGATATGACGGGTATGGAACAGCGTAAGTGTATGCACCCGATTATCCCGAAGTGTCTTGCGATGATTAATATGAAATCAAAGGCGGGTAGGGTACAGGCAGCATCCGTTCTTCTTGAAGAAGAGAAGTACGAGCGAATTCCTAATGAGATTCTGATGAGAGACCACAAACTCCGGTTCGATCCTCAGCGTTTTCGGGAGTACTCCAAATTCATGGACTCAAATAACAGAGATTTTGTGTTTGGCGAAATCTTTGGAGCTCCTAATAATTGGGCTTTTAATTGCTATGTAAAAGTTCCGATTGAGGGGCTTGAGATGGACATGGAACTCCCGGTAATGATGTTGTACAACAACCCAAATGTTAGGGTAGGGCTGTGGTACATCGGAGAAGAGAATGGTAAGTTGCTGTTCATGCACTCTACAAATAATGTACCAAGCATTACCACTCAGATTTCTGGAAATGCTGGTAAAGGTCTTAAGGTACATGTAAGTGGGCTGGGCAGTAAACAGCGAATCCATCGTGTAAAATAAGTCCAGATATTATAAGGTTGTGGTTTAAGGTCGGTAGCCTGTTTAGGGTAGGATATCGACCTTTTTAGATATAAGTAGAGAGGTTTAGATATGATACATGTTAGAGATAGGGTAGTAAAATCTACGAATAGGGAGACAGAACTCCCGGTTAGGATATTTGTTCCTGAAGATGGTGAAGATTTAAAAGCTGTGGTCTTAATTGTACACGGCATGATGGAGAGTATAGATGATTATGATGAGTTAGGAAGCATTCTAAGTATGCATGGATATGTGGCGGTAGTATCTGAAATACTGGGTCATGGAAGTGCTAAGGTAGATGGTAAAACCGGATATATGGGTGCTGGTGGCAAGGGGTACTTCTGTGCTGTAAGAGATATTAAAAATGTCTATTACAATATATGTAGGGACTTTAACCTCCCCATTATACTTTTCGGATTCTCTTTAGGTTCATTTTTAGTGCGTGAGGCTCTGGTATTGAATTTGTTTGATGACTTCTTGAAGGGCGTAATACTCATGGGTACAGGCAACAAATCAGGGGTCGAACTTGCTATTGGAAGAGCCTTAGCTAAATCAAGAATACGGAAGTATGGAGGCTCTAATGTTAGTGGGGTGGTAGACGACCTTGCTGTAGAGAACTACAATAAGAAGTTTCCAGAAACATACGAAAAGAATGCATGGTTAATCAAGGATTTTTCATACTTAAGAAGGTTCAATCCAGGAGACTATCATGTATCTCCACAGATGTTTTATGATCTTTTAGGGAGTATGAAACTTTGTTCCAAGTCTGTGGGTCAGCTTGCCGATGTTCCCTTACTGCTGATATCGGGTAGCAAGGATCCAGTAACCGGGGATATTGCAAAGTTGTATGCGTTCTTTGAGAAAAAGGGATGTGGACATGTAATGTCTACTGCAATACCTGAATATCGTCATGCCATTCTCAAAGATGGTTGCATTGAGGAAGTTTGCAGAAGGTTATTGTTTTGGTTAGATAGGCATTTTGGAGGATGATGTAATTGTTAACCAATAAGAAAGCGAAGTATGAAGTTGAGACTACTAAGAAGTATCACAACTTTCAGGGTACAAAGGGTATTAAAGACTGGATCCTTGGAATGAAGGATCCAGTATTGGTTTATGGAGATCCTGATGTAGACGGTATGATTGCTATGTTACTGGTAGTAAAATATCTTGTAAAATATGGCAAGAAGTATGCATGGTTTGTAAATACGAATCGTGAACACGGTTGGACACTCGACTATGAGCGAGTAAGAGGTAAAGATATTATTGCAGTCGACTTCATCATTACCAGACAGCAGATAAACAATCTGGTAGACTTAGGGTGCAATATACTTAGTATGGATCACCATGAAAATGAAGAAGACTTAATATCGGTACAACGAAATGGAAAGAAAGGGGTAGTAGTTAATAATCAATACCTTGATGAAGAGTCCGATGGCAGATATTTATCTGGTGCAGGGGTAGTATTCGAGGCGTTATGTGGGGAAGACCCATCCTTTGACACCTTAGAGAATAGGGCTTTGGTAGGAATAACGTTACTTTCCGATGTACGAGATATCGAGAATCCGATAGCTAGGGGATATCTAAAGGACTTGTATACTCACAAGTATAAGGGGTACATTCGGTACTTAATTGACAATACAATTGGAGAGAAAGACTATACTTTCGGAGTTCCGAGGATGGATAGGAACTATGTAGACTATAAGTTTTCTCCGGCGATAAACTCTTGTTTGCGTTTTAATCGCGAGGAAGACGTTGCTAGATTCTTCTTAGGTAGTGGTTTCTTAAACCTTGAATACCACAAGATGCAGAAAGAGCTGGTAGCCCAGATACAGGATAATGTTCGGATAGTAGACTATTCGAAGTTGAGGGTATGCTATTTCAAGGAAGAGATGGTAGACCCAGTTTATTGGGATGTATTGTCTAGCTTTGTAGGTTTGGATGCGTCTAAAAATCTGGACGGGAAACGATCCGTAATCTGTTATATGATTGCTTATACAGATACTGGTAAATCTTATGTAAAACGTGCATCATTCCGCGGAAACATTAATGGTCTGGACTATCGAAGGAGTCTACTGAATATTATCAATGGGGTAGGTCATGGATCTGCATTTGGTATTAAGGAGTTATATCCATCTAAGGAGTTATTCTTAAAAGTAAATAAGATTTGTACAGAAGTAGAGGTAGATAGCAACCATGTTACTAATATTACTGAGGTATTAAATCTTTCCTTTTTTGCTATGAGGAAAGGTTATGAATATGGAGAGTATAATATGTACTGTCTAACTCAGCATAGGAAGTATATACGGTATGTTGGTAAGAATATTGAAAGGCATCGGTCTGGGGCTAATTATATTGAGTATTCGGTAGATGGTCTTCCTGTAATGTGCTTTGATATCTCTTTAAACTTTGAGAATGGATTAATACTTCCTATAAACGAAAGGGGTAATTTGGCTCTATATTTGGAATCAGGAGTGGAAGATATATCTAGATACGAGTAGTTTTTCATGGTAAGATATGGTATAATAGTAATATGCTTGAGGGAGGTGATCTTGAAAAAGATAATATTTAGAAGTATAAAAAGAATTTCTAGAACTTAGAATATTCTATGTTTTAGAGAGTAGTATGAGAAAGGTATTTTGTTGGTGTAGTTACTCTGTGGGGAACGGAATTTGTTTTTATTAGGAGGAGAAGAAATGGTAACAGGAAATGCTACATTGGTTGTAGATCTCGGTAATAGTGAAACGAGAGTGAAAACATACTTTGGAAAGACTGCTAAGGGAAATTATCGTACACGTCTTTCCTGCCTGTCTAACCGCTATAGCAGTGTTAGAGATGATGAACGTCTGGAACAGGCAATGAGCAATCCGGAGTACAATGATGAGAACAGCCGAGTATTCGAGATGGACGGCGAGCAGTACTGTAACGGTAGAATGTGTGAGACGGAGTTCAATATCTCAATGTTTCGTCCGACGGCTGGAGAGAAAAAGTACCGCTCTTTGTCAACTAAGGCAGCTTTGCGGAACGCTTTGATGCAGGGGTATGAGGATATCGCTTCGATGGAGCAGTGTGATCTGGATTCTATTAACGTGATTTGGAATCTGTCTTTGCTTCTTCCGCCTCAGGATCTGGAGGTTGGTGCAGAAGAACTGGCAGCAATGGCTAAGGAGATTAAGCGTTTGGATTTCATTCTGCCAGAGTTCCATGTAAATGTGAACATTGGTCGGGTAAATGTATTCCCGGAAGGCTTTTGTGCGTTGATGGGTGTAATGTTTAAGAGTGCGGGAGTACCTCGTCCGGAGTATGCTTATCTGATGGAAGAGGATGCATATACTCTTATCGTTGATATCGGTGCTGGTACTACAGATTTTAACCTTGCTCTGGCAGGAAAAGTTATTTCCAATGCTCGGTACACCTGCGAGTTTGGGGGAAACAATGTAACTCAGAGGGTACGCCGTATGCTGAGAAATGAGGGCTACACGAAGCTTCATGGGGATGCTTTCCAGAAGGCTTGTGAGACCGGTTATCTGAAAGTCGGTACAAGCGTAATCGATATTCGTGATAAAATCGATACCGCAAAGAGTGAGGTAGCAACTCAGCTGGTAAACGCCATTAAGGACTACATGGAGCTGGGAGATGTTACAATCCAGGATGTAAGTTATCTGCTGGTATGCGGTGGAGGTTCTGAGGTATCTGCTGAGAGTGGTATGGAACCTATCTCCAACTATATGGTACGGTACTTACAGAATCAGTCCTCCGGTATTAAAGAGGTAGAGTTGCCGAGTCTTATCATCAATGGCGAGCCGATGGTATCTCCGAGACTTATGAATATTATCGGTGCTGGAGTAATGTCTGAAAGTATGATCTAAGCTATTTGGGGTATGTCTGTAAGTAAGATTCCTTATGGGCATACCCTAGTTTTACTGTAGAGGTCTAGTGACGTACTGTTGAGTATTGGTAATGCTGAGGCAAGGTTGAGTTGGTATGGGATATTATAGCTGGTAACGATTATATGAAATATAGTACAGTATAATGGTGAAAAAATACATTTTATTGAAGGATACTGTAAGTGTATGGTGATGTACAGTCAGGGTATAGTGGACGGCAGATGTAAAACGGCACAGTTTAGAATTGTATAGGTAAGTCGAGTTGTAGGGATGTGGGGTTGTGGTAATGTGGAGTGAGGTTCTGCATAGGTAAGGTGAGGTGTGGTGAGGTTAGGGCGATGTTTAGTGATGGTGATGTGTGGTAATGTAGAGTAGGATTCTGCATAGGTATGGTAAGGAGTAGAGATGTAATGTTAGGGTGATGTTTAGTGATGGTGGGGTGAGGTGTGGTAATGTCTAGTAGATTTGCTCTAAAGTAACACCCTCTCGCAAGGGTATTGTCAGGACCTGTTAAGTAATGTAAAGGTGTTGGCAATGTGAGGTACGAGTGTTGCAAAGTATTGCTAGGACTTGTCATGTAGAGTACTGGTATGGTAAGGTAACGTAATGTAGCATTAAGTAATGTAAAGGTAAAGCAAGGCGAGGCACTGTTTTGTCATGTGATGCATTGGTAATGTAAACTATTTAATAATGTAGCGGTATCGTAAAGGATCATGTATGGTCTGGTTATGAGAAGTATTGGTATGGTAATGTGTGGCAGAGGTATTGCGGAGTAGAGTGACGTTTGGCTGAGGATTTGTACTGCATTGGAATGGTATAGTAGAGTGAAGTAGGAGTAATGTTTAGTATCGCATCGTGTTGGTAGAGTAAAAAAAAATAGAAGGAGATGACTGAATGTTCAAAGTCGAGACTGCCGGACTTCCAATTCCGGCTAAAGATATTATTGCTAACGCTATAGAACAATCGTTTGGTAGCGGAGTAGTGGATATGGAAGAATTAAGCAAGGACAATCTAAGACATAAGGTACGTCTGAGTAGTCGAGACCTTGAGGTGGTTCTTGTAGTATTAGATGGGGTATCTACAGATCTTTGTAAAGATATAGAGAATGGTCTTTACAGTTCAGATAAGTTTCATTCCTATTCCAACGATAAAGATCTTGTTTTGTTTTTAAACAATAAATTCAATCTTAATATGGATGTTCCTGAAGAGCAGGAAGCTGAAGTATCTTTTTCAGATGAAGCTTCTGGGGTAGATATTGAAGTAGTAGAGCAGTATGAGACTCGGTTAAAGAATAAAGATATGGAAATAGAAAATCTGCAGTCTCGCATACAGGAGTTACTTCAAGTTATAGAAGAGGAAGGGTATGCGACAGATCCAGAACCTCAGGAACCTACAGTCAGTCAGGAAGAGTATGAAGCATTAAAGAAAGAAAACTTTACTTTGCGTGATAGTTTACTTTCTTCTGAGAATGAAACAAAAAAGAAGAAAGAAGAAATATCTGACTTGGAAGCTAGGATAGAGGATCTTCGTAAAGCTAGTTCTGATTTAGAAAAATCGAAAAAATCCTTACTTAGCGATTATAGGACGGTAAATAATGAGCTTACTGAATTGAAAGTTACTTATTCGAAGCAATCTGCTGTGCTGAGAAATAAGGAATCCGAGTTATCGGTATTGCGGAAGAAGATAAGTACAGTAGAAGATCTTGAGAGGCAGGTATCTTTCTTTAAGGAAGAGGCTAAGCGACTTGAAGACAAAACAAGTTCTTTATCTAGGGAAAATGCTAATTTACAGGTAGACTTGGAAACAAAAGCACGAGAAGTTACTAGACTTGCATCAGAGTTAAAGGAGTCTGGAGTTACCAGTGCTATACTGGAACAGATTAAGAAAGAACTACAGGATACTGTAGCTGAACGAGATAGTCTTAAAAAGCAGCTAGCAATGGAGAACTCTAGTAAAGAGGGTATTCAGAAAGAACTCGATGAAAAGATAGAAGAGATCACTACCTTACAGGGTACAATCTCAGACCTTGAGGGTAGGTTAGAGAAAAATGATGAAGACCTTACACGGCTGAATGCTGAAAAGATAAAATTAAATGGGGAATTACAGGTACTGAAGACATCTACTAACAGAGATTCCAATATCGAAGAAGTATCCTCGGAGTTGGTAAGTGCTAAGAGGGAGATAGGAGAGTTAAGATCCAGTGTATTCTATAAGATATCTTCCTTTGCAATGCCGAGAGGTTCAGTTCCGGTATTCTTAACTAGGAAGGATGCAACGCTTAGAAATATTAGGTTTGTGTTTGCCGGAAGTACGGAGAGTCGGAAAGGAACGTATAAGTGTTTACTTGATGAATTCAGGAAATTACCTCAGACGGAGAAAATACTGATTGTAGATGTAGTATCTGAGACTTCTATCGATTATGTATTTGAGATGAACAAGGTGGTAACTGGGATTGAGTGGTTTAGAAAAGGTGGCGGAGTACAGCCATACTTATCTAACACCTGTCTGAAGAATGTAAGGGTTTTGTCACCAGGTCTGGGGTATGTAAACGATAGCTATTTTCTTACGATAGATTGGGAGAGTCGTCTTACAGAACTTGAAAATAGTGGCTATAAGGTAATCATTTTCTGTGGCGATATATCCAATGTAGTAGGCAGGGTATTACATGAGTCATTTGCAGACTTAGGAGATAGTTATATTTATGTTCATGGAAATGCTATCGGTAGTAGAACAATAGTAACAAATCTTCGAGGAATATCTAACTCTGGAAAGAGTATCGTAGCTTATTTCGATTTTAATACGAAGATGGAAAGATTTTATGACTTGGTCAATAAGACGAATGAGTGCAGGGTTTTAAGCATAATTCGTAACAAATAGGAGGGTTTTATGAAGAATACGAACATATTTTTAGAAGTGGATGACATAACTTATAACCTTGTTGTGGCTCCCCATAAAAAGAACAAGACTTTTACCAAGTTAATTAATGCTCTGTTAAGAAGTTATATGGAAGATCAGTATGTAAGGGCTAGTGTAGAGGGTAGTTTGGATGACTTAAAGAAACAGTCAGCAGAGTCTTTAGATTCGGCTCTTTCTGGACTTAATCAGTCTCTTGCTAATATGGGTCTGTTTACTGACGAGTTAGATATGACTGCCAAGAAAGGTACTACATTTTTCTCTAAAAAGACCAAGGAGCATACTGAAGATAAGGAAAAAGCGGAGTCTATCTTGAAAGAGGAGAAAGAAAAGATAGATAAGGAAAACGCCGAATTACGTCAGGAGATGGACTCTCTGCGTAAGGGTATGGAAGAGGTATCTAAACAGAATGCTGACATTATGGATATGCTTAAGAAGTTTATGGTATCTGCTCCTGTTAGAGAGGTTGAACCTGTAGAGGAAGTAGCTGTGACGGTAGAAACTCCTGTTAGGGAGAATACAGTTCCTGTAAAACCTGTGGTAGAGGAGCCGGTAGTTCCGGAGTCGAAGAAAGAGGATGTTCCGCAGGACGATGCTATGAAAAAGATGACAGCGTTTATGATGGGTAACTTCAAATCATTTTAAATAGGAGAGTGATAGCGTGAGAACTAGCTCAAACTCAAACAATAAAGAAAGGAAGGAACCTGATAGGGTTCTTTCAAATAATAGTGGGTTCGATGGAGTAGAAGAGAATTCTTTTGAAGGGGTAGAAGACCTGGATTTAGATTCTATTCTATCAGGTTTTCAGGACCCTCCGAAGGTAGAGGAACCAGAAAAACAATGGGTAGAGAAAGAAAAGAAATCAAAGGATACAAAAGGTCAGCAAAAGCCTAATAAGAAAGAGAAGCCAATAGACAATGGTGAGTTTGCTTTACAGCGTCCTAGTACGAAGAGAATTGTAGGAGCGGTATTTTTCGGATTGCTGTTTTCTGCCGGGTTGTCAGGGGTATGTTATGCTGGGTACATGAACTACATTAAATATCCTAAAGCTATAGCAGTATCGGAAGAAAATACTGGTTTGTACTGTTTGCAGAATTGGGATTTGGCAGTAGCAAACTTAGATAGCACTGGGAAGGACAGTTATCTTCATTTAGAAATAGACTATGCGAACGACAACGAGAGTAAAATAGAGTTTTACAAGAAAATGGCATCTACAGTTTCCTATGCACCTTATTATGTTAAAGATGTAAATGTGTTTGGCAACACATTACTGAATCGCGATGACGAGGTTCAGTACAGACCATCCACGATAGGTGAGGGTGAGTATGTAATTATGTCTTACATCGATTATGATCAGGTACCTATCGTCCGCAATGTAGTTAATATACTGATGGAAGAGGCGGATTTGAAAGTAGGAGATGTGGATTATCCGAATAAATTAGTAGATGTTTTTTGTCAGTATATGAATAGTCTGGATGATGAAGACTTACCTTTGAAGCATGTAAGGCGAATTCCTTATATGGTTAAGGTAGGAGATTCTTATCAGATGGATGGAGATGAAGACATCTATTTGGATAGACTTTTGTTTTCATCTGACTCTTTGTATCGGTTAATGGATAGGTTTTCGGCTGTAGCAAGTTCTTTAGGGGTAGCAAATCCTGAATGGGAGACTTGGGATGCCTTGCCTGCAGATAAGAAGAATACTACAGAGGAACCACCACGGGAACTTGAAGAAATTGCTCCTACACAGGAATGGCTGGATTGGAATAAATTGACAACTGCTCAGAAGTCTGAGGATGGTGTTACAGAACCGGATAAGTACAACTGGAAAGAAGTAATGGATAAGTCGTGGTGCGGTACTTTCTATTTACAGAACGAGTATACGACAGTAGATGAAAACGGAAATACTATAAGAAAGGAAATCAGTGCCGAGGTAGGCGATGGTTCTTTTGAAGACCCTGCGGGTATGAATACGGATGTTGTAACTTCGATATTCGTAGATGAGAAGAATGAAGATGGAGAGATTGTTACTAATGAATACCCAATTAGTGTACGAATGGTAGAATATGGGGTATCTGAGGAAGCTGTCACTTGGTTTGAGGACCAGGACGACAGGAATAGGGGTATCGATGTTTCCTCTGAGGTTCAGTATGCGTATTATGTGTTTGAAGTAACGAATATGTCAGATAAAGAATTAACGATTTATGATAATAGTTCTTTATGTGATTCAAATGCCAATGTAACATCTAGAACAGGTATTATGTATGGTCTTCAGGATCAGGTAACGTTACAACCAGATGAGACTGGTATCATTGAGACGTGGGGTCGTAGTACAGAACTTAATAAACGTTATGTAATATGGGGTGCTGACTTTGCTAGAAGAGTGGAACCCGTATGGTTTAGGGTGCTGGCTGGAGATATCGATGACCCATCAGAAAATAAAGGTGTCACTATTAATGATACTAGACGAGGGGACGAGGAGGAAACAACTCCAACTGTAACGGAGATTGCGGAGCCGGAAGAAGAGTAGGAGAATTGGTTATGAAGAAGGGTAGATTTCCTAATATGGAAGAGGTTGATATAGTAAAGAAATTTGTACAGAGCGATATGAGGAACGAGAAGGTAAAAGCCTATGGTTTTGGAACCTTTAATTTACTCTGCGGAGTTGCTGTTCTGATTTGTACAATATTTAGGGTTCTTGAGGTTATATCGTGGACTCTGGCTGTAAGGTTATTTTATGATGTATTGGGAGTACTGTTAATTATTTCTGGATGCTACATTTACTATGCATACTTTAGGTTAAAGAGCGAGACCTCTTCAATGCGATTTTTCATATATGACTGCACAGCGGTAAAGTATTATCCTGTTAGGCATCGTCGTTATGCTTATATAGAAGCTAAAGATGGTTCTCAGTACAGAGTGTCTAAAAAGTATTATATATGTAACAACCCTCATTATAAAATAGCAATATTAGACAGCTCAAGGGTGGATTATTGTTTTGCATTTCCTCCTAGTATTGAGAGTAGGTAGGGTATATGGAAGATAGGGATTGGTTCGTCCAGGAACTTATAAGTCGACTTGTAGAGGAAGAATTTGTGGTGTGTCTGAATACTTCTTCTACGGGATCGAGTTATTTGGAGCTGGATATAGGGTTGGGGATACGCATTAGGGTATCGAATCATTCTATACGAAAAGATACATCTGCTTATGTGTCTGTACAGCCTGACCTACGTTCGAATAATAAGTATGTTCGGTATGTGGTTCGTCTTTCTAAAAGCCAGGATGCTGTTTCGGAGGTTGTAAGTATTGCTAGTGAGTTTAGAAGACGTATTTGGATGAAGATTGGATATGGGCGATACAAGCAGTTTTTGTCGAATACTGGTAAATCTGAGTTTTTTGTTAGCGATACTGTACTGTCTACTTATGAATTATTCGGCAAGAGATTATATCAGAAGGAGCTGAATAGCCGTATTAGGGAGTACAGGAAGAAAAATGTTTCGACTGCTTCAAAAATATTTTGTGCAATGTAGCTAAATTTTTGTAAAGTATCTTGTTTATTTTTGTCAGGTGTGGTACAATGTATTTGTACTTAAAGGTAGTTAGATTAGAAGTTTTCCTCAAAAGTTTTTAACACTAAAGATAACTGATTGGATTAGTGGGCAATCTAATTGGTTATCTTTTTTATTTGAGGAAAACCGTACAAAAGATGGTAAATGAGTTGTAAATGTAGTATGGAGGTTGTAGTAAGGTATGGCTAGAAGAATTTTATTTACCGCAGAGAGATTTCGTAAGAAGCTTCAGGAACTTAAGAAGGGTGGGTATGTATTGCGTCAGGATAGTGTAATCTGTGGTGGCACAGAATTATTAAGTTCTGATGATTTAGATACCTTGAGGGAGTTAGGTGTAGAAGAGAAGTGGTTACGCCATCCGATATCGGAGATTTCGATGTACTTTTATACGGAGAATAGTGTAAAGAAGCTGTCGGTAGAACCGAATAGTAGTGGGGTAGCTAGAATCTTATTCGATAATGTAGTTTTTTCTGAAGATCTTGTAAGAGAGACTATAGATTATGTTATCGAGATTAAAGATGCAGGAGATGGCGATGATTCAAGATACCTTGTATTAGGTTCAGAACCTATTTTCCGAGATCTAATGATTGATTATAGTTTACTCCCCAGTAGCTTAGTCCTGTGGGATATATTTAATGTGTATGTAGGAGACCAGTATGAAGTAGGCGAGATTTCTTGTATCCCTCAGACAGTGTTAGAGGAAATTGTAGAGAGTTTATCCAGTTTGGGATTCGAGGAAAAAGAGAATGGTGCTTATGTAAGTCCAGATGGCAGATATTGGGTAGCCATTAGTCTTTTGGACGGTATAAAGGTTAAGTATCGGGATTCCTATATGGGTATTCCGGTTTCTGGATTTCAGATGGAGATGGCTGAAGAGTTAGGTGTTAGTGATTTTGCTACTCGGTATTATAATGATTGGTCTTATCGATTAAGACTGGTAGATGGCAATATTGACGATTCAGTATTCAAATTCGATAAGATAGACCTAGAGGATGTACTCCGCAAATTGCATATGGATAACTATACCTTAGACAGTATTGGGTTGGTACACGTGCGGTCATGGGTAGATAGTGTTACGGTTTGCGGATTCAAGAATGTCAATGATTTTGTGTATACCATCTTTTATTTTGACAAAGAGAAACGTGATTTCCTATTAGAGATTGTTTCTTCTCCGGAGGAAGTATCCCAGTTACAGGTAGACGAGACCGTGGTTCCTCTTATTCATGTAACTACAGGAGGATTTAAGGAGGTTTCTACGTTTATTCATGGCTTCGATTTAGGTAACTTCAAGGAATACGACTTAGTATAAGAGATATAGGTAGTAGATAGGGGGTATCTCAGGAAGACTTGGGATGCCCTTTATTTATGCTCAGAAACGGTTGTAAAGTATTTTGAATGATGGTACAATTATTTATAGAACTAGAATATTGATGAGAAAGTGCTATTTAGATTTAACCAGATGTACTGAATTTACTAGCAATGAGAGTGTTTATTGGGTGGAGCCGAATAACGGATGGCTTGTTATACGGTATCTGGGTGCGATATTTGTAGCTAGTTCAAATATATTTTAGAAAGGAAGTAGAAGATGGGTAATTGGTTTTGTGAACCTATGCTGGGTGAGGTATCTCATGAGGATATTTTAAAGAAGGCAGAAAACGGGGAGTTTCATGAATGGAACTTCCAACCTTTCGACAGCCAGGAAAGTGGATATGAGGATGTTTTAGAGGAACTTAAGAAATATCAGGCTGTAGATTATCTGGCTTATGATACGGAATACAAAAAACTCATGAAAGAGGGCAAAGAGTCCGAGGCTCAGGTATATAAAGAGAAAATGGATGCCATGGTAGAAGATGTTCTGAAAATTTATAGAAGCAAAAATATTTTCCCGATCCAGTACTTTTCTGACTTTGGAGCTATGGAGGAGATACAGAAGTGTCTTGCTTATAGTGCTAAGTTTGATGGTAATACGGTTAGTTGTGTGTCTGGGGATACAATGTACTTTAATGGTACTGAGTGGAAGCATATTCGGGATTATACTGAGGGGGAGAGGGTACTTCAGTTTAATGAGGATGGTACAGCTACACTTGTGAAGCCTGAAAAATACATTCACTACCAGAGCGAAGAGCCTTTTTATGAGTACAATAGCACAGTGCTTTCATCTGCTCAGACGGGCAGTCATGACGTAGTATATTGGACTAAGGATGGTGGGTACCAGAAAGTAAGTCAGGAAAACATCAAGATAAACGAGGATTATATGATTCCTATAACCTGTATAGCCGAAGGAGGAAGGGTACTTTCTGAGAGCATTTTAAATGCGTTTGTAGAGAATGGTATAATACCGGAAGATATTGAGTCTCTGCTCTTGAATAAAGAAAATCGCTTGTATGTGCTTAGAAAGCTGTTTCCAGAGTTTAAGAAGCATAGCAGAAGGCTTGTTGTAAAAACTGCAGGTGTGGCTCAGTGTCTACATACTATGTTGATTTTTTCTGGTGAGCGTGCTACTGTAGCTACAGGTAGAGGGTATGAGGTTGTATGGAATTCCCTGAATACATATAAAAAGGATGAAGACATCATTAAATTGGGATCTGGTAAGTACTTTGGGAAGTATGATGATATATCTAAGGGAGTTAGGGAATTTAGAAAAATTCCTGCTTCAAGAAGTGGTTTTAAAGATAAATATTGTTTTGTTGTATCGAGTCATATGCTTGTGCTTATGAGACATAGTCGGGTGTATATAACTGGTAACTGCGGTGCTGGAATTGGTACTGGTTTGTGTAGATGGTTATTTCCGAATATTTTTGACACTCCATCTGCTCATGACTTAAATAAAAAGGACGCTGAGACTCAGTACAAAAAGTTTCTTAATGACACTTATCTGAGGAGGGCGATTAAGTTCTGTTATAGTTATAAGAATGGTTGTCCTACGCCTACAGCGGTAGAGGGTGGTCTTAGATTGGTGGGTAGTGCACCTAGTAACTTTAGACCGATGAACGCTAAGGCGGTGTACGAGAGGTTCTGCCCGAAGGGTGGGGTAATCTATGATTATTGTTGCGGTTTCGGCGGCAGATTGCTTGGAGCTTTAACTAGCAAGAATAACTATAAGTATGTTGGTACGGACCCTTGTACAGAAACTATGTATCATCTACATCAGTTGGGAGAATATATTGAACAGGTAACTGGTAGAGAAGATTCATACGAACTCCATTGTTGTGGAAGCGAGGAATTTAGGGGACCAGCTAATAGTATTGACTTTGCATTTAGTAGTCCGCCATACTTCAATCTTGAGGTATATTCTGATGAACCTACTCAGTGTTTTAATAAGTTCCCTGAGTTAGATGGATGGCTTGAAGGTTTTGTAAGACCTACTATTCAGAACATCTATCACATGCTGAAACCGGGTAAGTTCTATGCGGTAAACATTGCAGATTTTAAAGTAGGTGGTGGTCAGGAGTGTGCTTATGTAGATGAGTGGATACGGATTTCTACTGAAGAGGGTATGCCTTTATTTGATACTGTATATTTAGGGGTAACTGCTAGGGCAGGTAGTGCTGAGCAGGCAGCCGGGGAGTTGAAGAAAGAAAACATCCTAATCTTCAAGAAACCGTTATGGTAGGAGTGGCTATGATTTGGTTGGAAAAATTTATATCGTGGATGGATGACAACTATCCATCTATGAAGAAATTTCTAAGATTTGAGTGGATATGGTTCACAAGAATTATTTTTGTGGTGCTTACTATACTAGCTATCAGACATCCCGTATTTTACTCAGAAGATAGTAGTTTTTTAGGTAAGGCTATAATAGTTGTTGGTTATATTGTATTCGCTTTGGGTTTAGTAAAATTTGAAAGATTTATACGAAAATTGTTGGATTAATTTAGAAATAGCAATGTCTTGTATCAGAGGCATTGCTATTTTTATTGATAGCTGTTATTATACTCATATAGGAGGTGGGTATAGTGTATAAGATTGTTTGTGATAGAGATAGTGTTGTTAGGGTTCCGAGTAGGTATTATGAGCGTTTAGAAGTATCCTCTGATGTACATGGTGTTTTTATAGAGTTTAGCGAGGAAGCTTTTGGTATGTACATGCCGTTATACTCATCTAATAAAAACTTTGATGACGTAGAGCAGGCTTACGAGAAGGGTATGTTGGGGTTATTAGACGGTGTTTCTTTTGAGAATATTGTTTTGCAGGAACTGACTTCTGACCAGGAATTTACGATAGGGCATTCTTTGAGACTTACAGGTAGGTTTCAGGTAGTAGACTTTGCTAATATGGGTACAGGTTTTCTTTTAGGTTCCGTTGCCGTAAGGGTATTTGATGGCGAGTTTAGAGATGTAGTTGGGTTGGTTAGATTGGAGGAATAGTTTTATGGATGGATTTATGCGAGAGTTTAGTCAGAGTAGGGGAATTTGCAAATTTTATGTTGTTTTACTGTATCTGCTTCGGTATCTGTTAGGGGTACTGCTGATTTCAGAGCTGTATCGTTGGTCAACAATACCGAGTAGTGCTGTCATGGATACTTTTGAGGTTTTGGTAGTAGATTATTTGATTTTTGGAATGTTTGTGTTCGGGATAGATCGGTTGCTGGTGCTTCTTATCAGGTCAAATAATCTCGAAGGGATTGGCTAGGAATTTCAAGCAAGGGAAGTTGAATAAGAGTATTTGTTTAAGCCTGTAGAAGTCTTTCTATGGGCTTAAATTTATTTATGGTATACAGAGATACGTTCTAATTTGTCGTAATTTGTGGTAAACTATAGGTAGGTGTTATATTAGGAGGTGTATGGATGTTAGTCTATGTAGGCAAAGAAAAAGATTCTAGGGGCAGATGGACTCCTGTTTATCTGGATACAGATGATTTATCAGATGAGGATTATGTGGAGTTCCGTAGGTTAATGGATGCGAAAAAGGTAATGGAGGCTAGATCTTTTCTAGAGAAAAGAAGACAACGTTATTGGTAGGAGGGTACGATTTGAAGAAACGCGAAGCTGTAGATGAACGTAGGGTATATACAAAAGAAGAAAAAGAATACATTTTAAGCAAGACCGGTGGTCGTTGTGCACACTGTGGAAAGAAGCTTTCAATTAAAACTATGCAAAAGGATCACTCGATTCCTTGGAGTAAAGGAGGGGTGAGTGATGTTGAAAATATAGTACCTTTGTGTGCGGAATGTAATAAAAAGAAATCCGACAGGGTACTCAGCCCAGACAAGTATTTCAAATATTTAAAGAAAGGGTATCTGGAACCTCTTCAGAAGTATTTTGAGACATATTTAAAAGATGTTGAATATCTTAACATGAATACCTTGTTTCCTTTAGATGAGTATATCTGGAAAGTCGACGTACCAATGGTAATAGGGTGTAAACTTTCAAATAAGTCGATGAAAGTTGTCTTTCGCAAGGCTGTTTATTATGAGTTAGATGAAATATATTCATTTTTACTGGATTATCATAATCATTATGACTTGTTTTCATCGGAAGAGATAGAAGATGTTAAGGAAAGATTAAAGGAAGAGTTGACGGAGTATTTTCTTTACGGATGCATTGTATATTCTCGAATGTCTAGTGGTGAGATAGCAACAGTAGTTCTTACAACTTTAGATACAGAACCAATAGTGACTGCTAGTGGAGATATCATATATGCCGAGGGTACTGATACTGTATTGTGGACAATGAATTTCCAGTTTCATATATTTTTGAATCCTAAGATAAGTTTTGATAAAATACCAATAACAGAAAAGAAAGGCACACCAGTTTCTCCATCATATGATGTTACTAGGTTCATTTATTACAGTTCCTCTTTGGACGCTTTGTGTGGTATGTTAATATGTGATCTGCAAGGTTTCTGGAATTCTACATTCCCATTATTAGTCTCAGTTTCAAAATCTGACCCAAGGGGAGAAAAGTTACTTAGGGGTTTTTGGTCTAGAAGCCTACCATGTTATGATGGTGATTTAGATCTAAGATCAGGTGGAAATACCTTATTTTACTACATAGTATTTGCTAATAAAAAGAATTTTTCTGAAGAGTATATTAAATTAGAGGAAACGGATCCTAAACTAGCTAGAATAATAGAGTATTTAAACGGTCAAGAGTGTATCTACAATAAAATAAGAAATAACTCTTTATTTTTAAAATCGTTAAAAACAAGAGGATATAAGGGGATGCTGTTATCTGAGTACATTGAACAGAATGAGATGTCTTTAGAAGAGTCTATTAAATTTATAAAAACAAATGGTGCGTAAATAATAGAGTATGGGGGTAATGGGTTTGAAATACTATTTAGTAGACTTAGAGAATGTTCCAAACTCCATACTCCATGTAGAAAAATCATCTTTAACTCGTAGTTCAAACCTGGTGGTATTCTACTCTGAGAGGGTAAGAAGCCATGTAGATTTGGCTAGGGCTAATTTGGAAAGATGTTTTCGGTCTGTCAGGTATGTTTACATCGTGCCGAATGTAAAGAATGCTTTGGATTTTAATTTGGTATGTTATGTGGGTATTTTGGTAGGTTCATTCCGTGGAAGAAGTTTGGAGATTTATGTAGTTAGTAACGACACTGGTTATCTTGCTATTTCTGATTATCTAGATAGTTTAGCAACAAGGTTTACGTTACAGTATGGTAGGGTATCAGAAAGAAATATTTGTCCTGTATCAGAAAAGCCTATAATTAAAGATAAGCAGGGAAATCCGGTTAAATTAAGTACAATTCTTACAGGTGATTATCCTAGGGAAGCAAAGATCAGATTATTGAGAAAAGCAATAAAAGAAGATGATGTAGTTTCATTTATTTGTAATAACTTAGAAGCATGTAAAGGCTCAAAAAAGAAGTTAAACGAGCTTTTACAGAAAAGGTATGGTCTTAGGAGTAATTCGTATTATCACATGTTGACTATAATGAAGTTTTATACATCGGAAATACGTGGGTAAAATAACGGTAGTACATGCAGGTTTTTTACGATTCTCCGTGTGTAAATCGACAGATTAAGTATGCTTTTACATGTAAAGACTGTTAATTTTTATATGGAATGCCTCAAAATGAGTATGGTGATTTGTATGTATAATCGTAGTAGTAGCCAAGCATTTTAAACCAATTTTTAATAAGAAAGTGAGGTGTCAAACATGAATCCTCTACGCATGGACAATGTAATATGTTTGGGCAACAGCTATTTTGATGCTAAAGACGTTGTAGAAAATGGCAACTATTATGAACGGGCTGGTAGCAAGAAAGATGCGTATTACGATGAAATAATGGAGTTAGACCGAATAGTATCTTTGAAGTTATTAGAGAAAAGTATTGCCTATTTTATGAGTGCAATTATTACATTAGCACTCTTGCAATGGTTTCCTGTTGTTTTGATATTAGTGATTTTAGGTGGCATTTATTTAGGAAGATATCTATATTCGGTATCAGATAAAGAAAGAATCTTTACCAGCAGGGTATCTGTAACGGGCATCGATAATATAGAAAAGAATGACATGAGTTTGGTAGAGTTTAGTGATGGAAGTCTAGAGTATTTACCGAGAGGTTTTGCAAGATATGGAGAATGCTTGCATTTTTGTGTAAAAGGTAGTAAAATATATTGTATCAGGTAGCGGGATTTTGTTATCCTGCTACAAAGAAAAACATATAAGGAGAGCGTTAAATGGATAGTTTAGAGTTCAAAAAGTTATGTACCGAGAAAGGTGTATGTCGCTTTGAAAAGGTGTCTTTGCAGCAGTTTCTGTCGGACGGCGGTACTGAAAAGGAGTATGAGAATATCGCACTTCCTAAAAGATCAACAAGGGGTAGTGCAGGATATGATTTTGTAACACCTAAATGGGTAGCTTTGGTGCCAGGAGCATCTAGGGTAATTCCAACAGGAATCCGGTGTCAGATGTTGGAAGGGTATGACCTTTCTTTGTTCCCTCGGAGTGGTTTAGGCTTCAAGTACATGGTTCAGCTTGCAAATACGGTAGGTATTATCGACAGCGACTATTACTTCTCAGATAATGAAGGTCATATCATGGTGAAGCTGGTAAATCGTGGTGAGATGAACGTCCTTCTGGAACCAGGAATGAGATTTTGCCAGGGTATTGTTCGTGAGTATTTCCTCTCGGTAGACGATGACGCAACGGGTATCCGGAGCGGTGGCATTGGTTCAACCGGAGTGTAACTCTAAGGGCAGATAATGTTTTAAGAAAGCCTGTTCTGTAGTATGCGGGACGGGCTTTTATTTTTTTGGAGGTAGTCATGAAAGATTTGAATATGAAGTGGGGCGGTAAGTCTATTAAGTCTTACAACCACCTACATATATTAACGGGTAGAAGTTTGGCAGAACTTAGGAAAATGGTTTTGCAGGGGAAAACTGTTGAGGAGATTGTTTATGGTACAGAAATTAATCTGGAGAAAAATTACTATCCTCAGTTTTTGCGTGATGGTACTAAGCTTATTAGTGATGAGAATGCGTCAGAGTATCTTTTAATACTCGAGAGTACTGTTAAGACTTTTAGAAAAAATTATGCTCCTTTACTGTGCTTAGAATGGTTGGTTGCCAATAAAACGAGTAAGGTTGTTCTTACAGATGTTATAGATTGGTTCTTAAAGAACAATGGCTATTCTAGCAAAGAAGAGTTTATGTCAAAACACAACAGATACGGGTACTCTGAAAGAACTGTTGCAACGTGGGTATTGAAGTTTGGAAGTGTGGATAAGGTTATAGAGAAACTGTCATGTTTTCGGTTTCCCGTAGAATATAATGGGGTGGAATACTCCAGAGTGCGAGATATAGCAGAAGCTTTTAACTTATCAGAGAGCATAGTTATTTTTAGAAGAAATAGTGGTTGGAGTATAGAAAAGACTGTAACAACCCCCTTAAACTATAAGCGTGCTGAATTAGGTTATCCTTACACGTCATTAGATGGTAAGGTAGTGAATACGGATGCGGAGTTAGCTGAGTTACTAGGCAAGGATTTAAATTACGTTCGTAATAGACGTAAGTATGGCTGGTCTTACAGAGAAATGGAACTTGGAGATGTTGGTGTTCCAGTAGCAGAACCTCCTAGTAAAAGAAACAATCCATCAGCATTGGTTGTAGATGGTAGACTATACTATCGGAGTTTAAAAGATTGCATAGGTCGAATGGGTCTTAAGGGGTACTATAATAAAATCAATTCCTTTGAAGACAAAGATGAAGCTATAGGAAGAGCGTTTGTTGCTTTTGCAAAGAAATATAATGGTGGGTATGTCATACCAGATTTACTGGCAGATCATTTCTTACACGAGCATGAGGGTAGTGCTTATTACTGTTGTTATTTGTCGGGAGAAGTAGATTATTTTTCTGCTAAAGAAATTCTTCGAATGAGGTTAGATTATATTAGTGTAGATTTAGATTCTCACATTTATAGAAATAACGGTATATACAATACTATTAAGTCAGCAGAAATATTCTTTGGAATTGGGGATAGTTCTGTATGTAGGAAAGTAAATCAGTTTGGTATGTCATACGAAGATGCCATCAGAGATTTAATAAAACACCCTAAAAGAGGTGTAGGTGTTACCTACAATGGAAAAACTTATCGTCATGTTTCTGATGTAGCAAAAAAGACTGGTATAAATGAACACACTTTGATTAGCAGATTAAAGACTGGAAGATCCATGGATGAAGCTGTTGCATTTTCACATGCGGGAGGGGTAGTAGAAGTGGACGTATGGAAAGAGGGTAGGATAGTAGGAAAGCAAACCATTAAATATAAAACTCAGAAGGAACTTTGTGACCGGTTGGATGTAAACTTAAATTCTGTTAAATCATATGTGATTGAAAATAATACATCTTTATCGGAAGCGTTAAATTTAGGTATTGCTAGGTATTCAAGATTTTGGGTTCCCTTTGTAAATAAAAAATACTATTCCCTTAAAGAGCTATGTCATGATTTAGGTTTGGATTTTGTAAGAGCTAGCAAAACAGGAAGAATGGGAGCTCCGGACGGTTTAACCTTCTGGGAATCTTTATCCAAGTATTATATGACCACTAATAGGGCTTTTGCTCTACATAAAGATGAGTTTACTTGTAAATTTGATCATGGTACGTTTAGATTAAAAGATATAAGAACCATAGGAGATACGGTCGTATATCACGGAATAACTCCCTCTGGCATTCTAAAGGTATTTACTTTTGAGGAGATATTTGCTATTCTAGTAGAAAGTAGGTTAGGAAAGTAGGTGACTAGATGAATATACAACAGTTGGAGGTAGTACAGGAAGCTACTTACAATGAGTTAATTTCTGTATTATTCGAAAAGGGTATCTGTAATATGGTGCGTCCGGTAGGATTTGGAAAAACCTTTCTTTTAGGCAGATTAGTAGACGGCTTTATGTGGAGTAGGGTGCTTTATTTTTATCCTAATTCCGTTGTAAAGATGCAATCCATTAGAGATGTAAGCAAAGGTAAAGTCACCTACATATCTTATAACAAGTTAGCAAGAAGTATGGGAAATATAGCTAACGGGGTATTCTTTAAGGAACTGGGTATTTCCAAGACGAATAATATACTGTTTATTTTTGATGAGAGTACTTATGTTGGTGGAGAAAAGACTTCTGTTGCTTTCAAAGAATTATACGAGACCTATAAAGAAGACAACTATTTTGTAGGTTCTACTGCAAATGCTATTCGAAGTGGTGGAAGTGTAGATATAACGGATAAGTACTTTGGAGGAAATGGTCTGTCCTATTATGATGTAAATATGGGTATGCGAGATGGTATATATGCTCATATTAAATACTATTTGTGCAGTTTTCTTATGCGAGACGGCTTGATTGAGCAATTAGAATCTCAGGAAAGTTGGAAAGGCATGTCAGATCAAGACAAAGGTAGGTATAAGGAATTCTTAAAGAATAGGGTAGTAGGGGCTTCGACCTTTACTGGAGCTGATAGGGTATACCAAAAGGGTATTGAGGCATCTGTTCCTGCTGAGAAACGTAGCTATATGAGATTCATTGCTTATTTCTATTCAAAAGAGATTATGGATGCTCAGTGTGGTCAGATGGAAAAGGATTTTAAAAGTGCATTTCCAGATAAGGAAGTTACCATACATAAGGTAGTTTCAAAGGAAGATGTACAGGATTTGTACAATTTAAAAGCTGTATCAGGCAGAATAGACATTATAGCCAACTCAGGAATGGTACAGTTCGGGTATCATGATACTGAGTTAACTGGTGTTATTATGTTCCGAAGTACAGATTCTGATATTGTTTATGGTCAGAGTTCACTTAGAGGGTTATCTGTGATGAATGAATGGGGTACTCTTATCTTTGATATGGTAGGTAACTCTAGTAAGGCTAGAGAACGATATTTCAAAGGTGAAAGAACTCCAATCATCAGAATTCCTAACTCTGGTGGTACTGGGTATGTGGAAGCTGAGAATATAGAATTGTATTCTACAGAGGAAGATACAAATGCCTTGTATAATGTGGTAGAGTTGGACCGTATTAAAAAAGCGTTCAAACTTGAGAAACTTATAAAAGTTGGTATAATTCCTATAGAAGTAGCATGCAGGGAACTTGGTCTGCGGAATCCAGAATCATATGATGGGTTTATGAAGTCTATAGAGGGTATAAGAGGTTTAATAGCATAGTCTGGAGGGTTGCAGGATGTGTGTTAATGATGTTGCAGTATCTAAAAACAGGTTTTTAGGCTCTATGCTCCACATGTTTTCTCTTGCTGAAGAGAGATTAGGAACCCTGGAAATGTTTTCCATTAAAGATGGAGAAGGATTGCAATTTAAATTGAATATGGATGGTAGCCTAAAGGAAGCTAATAAAATGAGAAACACTCTTAATGAACTACTTGATTACAACGAAGACATCGTAGTTTCTGTAAAGAGGGATAAAAAAGAGAGTTATGTGGTATTGGTTTCAGTTCGGGGTACGGATTGGGAACTACTGCAAAAGGAAGTTAGTGAACGGGTAATTACGGAGGTTAAGAAGTATGGATCAGGACTGGAATTATATGGAGGAAAGAAAAACAACTAAAAAGCAGGGAATCATTGTATTGGTTTTATTGGCTCTGGCTGTAGTGTTGTGTATAATGTTTATGTTGTCTGATAGAGCAAACAAACAGTATTCTTCTACAACAACAAGCTTTCTTATTTCAAATATAGAAAAGCATTCATCAATATTTGAGACTTACTACACGGCAGATATCTCCAACGGGTACTGCGAGGGCGAAATGTGGTTGTCTGAGGAAGCTGCAGAGCAGGTAGAGAATGGTGACTTAGTTAAGACGCTAGTAATTACCAATGATTCTACTGAGTTATCGGTAGCAACGGTAAACTTAAATTATGGAGAAGATGTATATAACAGCTTATACAATCGTTTAAAAAACTATACATTCGAATACATATCTGCGGAAGACGTAGAAATTAATATAAGCGGTTCTCAGGTAGTATGATATAGTAGAAAGGTACTGTTCTTTGGGGCAGTACCTTTTATCATTTTCTGTTATATTGTATAGGAGGTGGAAGAATGGGTATTGTTCAGATTGGTAAAGAAGAGTACGAGGTTAGAAACGTAGAACTGCGTGGGGGTAGTATTTCTTTAGATGGTCGTGTAATATACTTATGCAATAATCTGACACCTATACAAGTTAAGGGAGAGGATTGCTATATAAGTACAGTTTTTGCGTCTGGGGATATTTTAGTAACGGGTAGTATCGAGTCGGCTTTAGCTCAGAAGAATATGATTGTCTGGGGGAGAGTTTTTCGTCCGTCTGCTGGGGGTAATCGCTTTTATAATTACACAGCGTCCAACGTTTTTAAAGAGAGTAAATCGAGGTTGTCTAAGAAAAGTGAGTTAGGTAGAAGATTGGTTATACATTTAAAAGGAAATTTTAATTCTCTAAAGATAACCTCTGGAAATTATAGTATTGAGGTTTATTTAGATGGTCAGCTAGGCAGGGTAAGATCGAATAAAGATATCATTGTCAAGGGTTCCATAGACGGTTCGAGAAGCGAGGATTGTACTTATATTTCTAGAAAAGTTTAGGTGGCAGGGAGAGAACAAAGATACTTGAATTATAGAAAAGATGCTTAATTACTGTAACAACATAGAAGAATTTATCGAAGCCTGTCGAGAGAAATCTTGTCAGGCTTCTTAATATTTGTTAAAATATAAGAAATTGGTAGACCTGTTTTTACTTAAGAGGAATTTTTATGAGACGCTTTGAACTTGGAATGGCTTTGAATTATGCCAGTAGCTGGGGAGTAGCAGAGGGGGTACGAGAATTTTTCCAGAATGCACTCGATGAGGAAAAAGAAAACCTTGAAAACGAAATGTCATTTTCCTATGACCCGGATGAAATGGTAATTACTATTAGTAATGCTAAGAGTCGTTTGACTCCGAAAACCTTATTAATGGGTAACTCAACCAAGAAGGGTAAAGAAGAACTTATTGGAGAACATGGAGAGGGGTATAAGGTTGCTACGGTTGTTCTGTTGCGGAATGGGGTGACAGTTCGTATTTACAACAACGAAAGCAATGAGGTCTGGGAGAGCCGAGTAGTTAAAAGTAAACGGTACGATTCAGACATTGTATGTTTCGATATTAAAAAGGAATTTTTCAATAAGAAAGACAATCTCGTTATCGAACTCAGCGGTATTACACCTGAGATGTATCAGGATATTGTAAAGAAGAACCTGTGGCTGCAGGAAGACTTAGGAGATGTAAAAGAGGGCGAATACGGAACAGTCTTATTAGATGACAGATATAGTGGAGATATCTTTGTAGAGGGATTGTTTGTATGCCACAAGGAAACAATTAAGTGGGGGTACAATTTAAAGGCTAACCTCGTAACACTCGATAGAGACCGTGGATTGGTAGACAGTTTTGATTTGCAGTGGACTTTAGCCGAGGTAATTGCCGGATTAAAGGATCCAAAGTTTGTTATTGCGAATTTAGATGTACCGGATATGCGTTACATTTCGACCTATAGGAGTATGGTAGTGCAGGATGATGACGAAGACGGGGATGAAGAAGTAAGTGATTCATTTGCGGAAGAAAAGGAACCTCCTAAAGACCTGTCTGACATGGCTTTAGAGAAATTCTATGAGGAGTATGGAGCAGATGCAGTTCCGGTAGCGAGTGGTTCAGAGTTTAATTACTATTCGGGTATCGGTGCGAGACCTGTGATGGTAGAGGCTCAGACTGCGGATTTGATTTTCTCTAAACGTAGAGAGTTTGTAACTATGGGTAGCATGTCCAACGAGGAACTTAAGGCTCAGATAAATAATTGGTGGAAGAACACTAGGCACATGTTGCTTGCAAGGCAGCAGAACGAATTTGAGAACTTATTAGCAGAATTAAATAAAAGATTGTAATGGGGGTAAAAGGTATGGTAGTATTTTCTTCAAATGGTGATTTAATTGTTCAGAGACGAAATGTAGACGCTTGTCAGTGGTTGGAGTATACGGCAATGCTGGTAACACAGTATTGCAAGGAGACTTCTGGTCGCAATAAAAGGCTATACGATTTGCGAGGAGTAGAGATTTGCAACATGGCTGGGGACTTAAAGGAGTTTGTGAAAGGGTATTTTTCAAGATCCGGTAAGAGGTGTAATTACTCTAACAATATGTCTTCATCTATGATTTTAGCGATACACGATGCTCTGGATATTTTTGGTGATGTGTATAATTCGGGCAGCAGTAAAAAGTATGCACAGCGTCTAGAAGAAGGTTTCCCGGTAATGTTCAAGTATAAGAGGATTGTTGATTTGCTGATAGCGAAGCTTCAGAATCAGGACTTCTATCTAATGAGATGCGACTCTGCTAGTACAAGTAGTGTGTACCTTGATATTGACTACAATAATTTGTCAAAGATACGAGTATCTGACCATTATGTAGAGTACGAAGGTATTCAGATTATTTTGGCAGAAGAGAAACCAGAGGAGGCTGGTAAGAACGGGGTATACCATATTCGTCCAGACTTTAGTGATGACCTGGTAGGCAAGATACTGGATTTTGCAGTACAGCGGTTAATAAATGAACGTTATTCTCAGTTTAAGGCTCAGTATAGCGAGAAAGTTCTTGCTATGAGAAGTTCATACAAGGCGGACAATCCTAAATATCAGGAGGTGTAGGTATGAAGATGGAGAACGGATTTCGATTTAGTAAAGCCCTTACTCAGCGGGGCTTTTCCGGGGTTGATGAGGTAGTAGCAGAAGTTAGAAAACCTACAAGTAAGCGTCTGAAAAAGATAAGTTACTGTAGGCTTGTAAAGGATTTGTGTGAGGAAGGTCTTATTGATAAACACGAATGTAGATATTTAAAAGCTTCACATACGGTGCGGATAGACTTTCCTTACATTTCACCACTTACCATGGAGACCACTAGAGCAGCCGGGTCGAAGGTTATTGAATCTTTTATGACATGGCTGGATAGTGTGGGTGTTGACCGTTCATATGCTCCGGTAGCTTTACTGTATGAGCTGGGGAAGTTGCAGGAGAGTGCTATGTACTGTATTGAGAACGGTAGATGTAGCGAAGAGGGTAATTTTATGAACCGTCTGCTGGGCTTATGTTCGTACTTACTGTACATGAAGGAGTCCAATCCTAAGAGGTATAAGATGGTAGGGTACATCTTTACTGGCATTTCCGAAAAGCAGATTTCCAATTATAGTGGTATGTCACCAGATGAAATACAGCCTTATTTAAAGGGTATTGCAAAGGAAATAGGTGGGGTAGTGCAGGTCTATGAAGCTAAGGAGAACATAGGTAAGTGCAAATTCCCTTTGCCTAAGGTACCTTTGGAGTCGTTAGGATTCTCTATGCCAGTATTATACAGACTTGGAGAGTTAGAGATAACTTCTTCTGAGGAACTGTATTTGCTTTACAGGTTAGGGGTACTGGAGAATCAGTGGCTGTTGCGTCCGGAATGGTGTCATGAGGTTCTGTTTAAGATGCGGTCTTGTGAGTTAGAAATGCTTAGAGAGGGGAGATCAATATGATTCAAGGAGTAATTATTTTTATGGTGATTGGTCTTGTAGTGGTATATGAGATTAATCTCCATAGAAATATACATAGGTTATTAGATTACCTAGAAGGTAAGGACATTTATGAGCTTGCTCGTAGGTGCGAGGTGGTCGTTATTTTTAATAAGGTTCACTGCAAGGCTATTGAAGGATTTTCTTGTATCCAGGTTCCAGGTTTTGATGGTGGAGATAGGTATGAGGTGCGTACTAAGAGATTAAAGGAACTGTTTGAGGGTAATAAGCGTGTTTATGTGGACACTGTAAGCATTACTCTTAGTACAGATCTGATGAAGCAGTTTGATTTGTTGAGACAGAGAACCTTTTTGTTGAGTGTATCATACCGGGATGAAGAGCTTTATTCTGTAGGATTAGAAGAATCAATTAGCCGGGTATATAATTTGGCTTATTAGGTTTTTGTAAAAGTTTTGGATTTCTTATAAGTGCTTAAAATTGCCAGAATAGAGTTCTGTTTGGTACTATAGAAAATAGTAGAGAAGGAGTTGAAAATTTCTGTAAATTTTATCGTATTTTCGGGGTTGAGTTACGGTTGGTGTTCGAATTTTTACTTGTTGATTTTGATTTAATAGGTTTTAGAAGAGAAAGGAGTTTTACTTAAGCTATGACGAATATGGAAGAGAATAACTTAGGGCAGGATGGGGAAAAGAAAAAGAAGAGAGTAAGTATTAAACAGTGTATTACAACTGTGCTGGTTTGTATTGTAATTGCTTTTTCTTTGATTTTGATTGTCTCAGCTCTGTATCAAAGAGAAGAGGATCTCGCAGAAGACCAGTACACCTTTGAGTATGGCGAGGATGCCCTTGCTAGGTTAAAGAGCGAGATAGATGCTGACAAGGTAGTAGTAAACTTTCAAACAGAAGAAAATATGGGTTATCCAAAGTTAGGGAGATATACGGGAACAGCTACAAAGGGTAGCCACTCTGAAACCTTTACAGTATTAATTGAAGACACTGTGGCTCCAGAATTTACAAGTAGTGTGGAGAGCTTAGAATACAATACGGGTGAGGGTAGTGTAGAAGCTATATTGAGTAACTTCGATGCTTCAGATGTTTCTGGGGTAGTGGAGTTGAATATACAGGGAGATGTGGATTTCAAAACTGCTGGGAGCTATAATATTACGATATCTGCTTCAGATAACAGTAGGAATACTTCTACAGTAGATTGCCTAGTAACCATTAAAGAGGTAGATGGTGATGCTTATGATGTGATTCAGAGTAAAGCCAATCGCCAGAGTGATGATTATGTCGAGTATACAGATGAACGTCAGGTAAACAGAGAGAGCCATTTAACAATAGATGTGGTAGGTATCGATTTAGATATAGAGGAACGAGATTCCTCTAAAGAATACTTCATGAAGGAATTCGAAGAGGATGATGTTTGTTTATTTACATTAGGATTGTCTGAACCGGGCGAGGATGGCTCAACCCTAATCGGAGGGGGTACTGAGAGCTTTGCCGGATTACATAGTATCAACGCTGGAAATGATATTACTGTGTATTGGGAAGGTAAAGAATATCATTACACAACTACAGTTAGTGAAGAGTGCGAAGTGCGTGGTAATAGTGTAATTAGCCTTTCTTCTGGAGAGAATGTATTCTCTATGAGTGATGACAATGTATTGCAGTTATATACCGGGTACTCTCAGGGTTCAGACAACAGTATCTGGTTTGTAAGAGCTGAATTAGTAAGTTAGTCAATAAATTACGGAAATCCTAGTTTGTCCTATGATTTGTAGGTAAACTGGGATTTTTTCTTTTCACATTGCTGTATTTAGATGGTAGAAATCTATTTTAAAATATTGAGAAATATGGTAAAATTATTTCAGTTGAAAAGTACAAAGAAGGAAAACAAATGGAACTTAGTGTAAGCGATTTAAAATCGTTTATGGGGATTCCGCAAGATCAGAATATTGCTATTGTTTGGCTCACACTGGATATGGCAGACACGATTTTGGCAGAGAATAATGACCATAACCATAAAATGAATATGACAAGGGTATGATGCGAATCATTGGATTCACAGAAGAGTATGTCCTCCGGGAAGGCATAATATAAGTGACATATTAAAAAGCCATGGGCTTACTAAATACAATGCTTCTGTGATACTTGATCGAAATAAAGGTGAATGCGGTAAAGATAACTTTTGGTTTGAAGAAATTTCTGAGGAGGAATTATAGTGGAATTATCGGTATGTGTAGAGTCTATAAAGTCTGCGGTAGTGGATGAGATATCTTGTCATTTTCCAAAAGGAATTATAGATTTTATTGACTTTGATTATGATGCCAAATCCAAAGAAACAGGATACATTTCTGGAGTGTTACAGATTCATCTTATTGATGAGTTTGTAGTTGGACCGGAGTACCGGGATTCTTATATCGTATACCCTATTGGGGTATATAAAAGTTCTATTCCTTTTTCCGAGGCTGTTTCGAAGTTACGTCAGGAAATAGCGAAATATATGAAGGTAGTGGAAAGAAAAGGGTATTTACTTTCTAAAGAGGTAAAAGGCAAAGATCAGATATTATCTAAAGTAAATGAGGCTTTAAGTTTTGCTAGTAATATGTATGGTTGTAGTGTTGACAGCTTATCTTTTACTTCTCAAGTACAGAACCTAATTAGAGTGTTCCGGTACGATTATTATAAGAACTATGGTGAGTTCTTAGACGATTTGGAATCCTATGTAAAGGAGAACGGTAGACTCCCTGAGGGTAATACTCATTTGTACTTCCTGTACAGTTACTTATCTACTATGCAGGAGTGTCTTAGCTTTGAGGAGAGGGAGCGTTTCTCTAGTATAAAGTTTCAGGTTACCCAGAAACACATTACAGAGTTATTAGATGCCATTGAAAATTTCTGTACTGAACATAAACGTTGGTATAGTAAGGGTGAGGGTGGTAGTACATTATTTTGGATGAACAATTACATTAACTTAGGCAAAGTATCAGACAAGCAGCTTACAAAGTTTAATGATTTGTATGCAAGGTACGCTCCGACCTTTTCCGAGGCTGAACATACTGTAGTTTCCTATCTAAACCATGAAGGGTATGTGGTGAAGGTGCAGTATGAATTTGAAGATTGTCGTCATGTAGTTCCATTGCCTTTTGATATTGCTTTTTGGGTAGCTGGTAAGTTATGTTTAGTAGAGTGCAATGGACTACAACATTATGAGCCAGTAGATTGCTTTGGTGGTAAGTCTGGTTTCGAAGCTAGACAAAGAAACGACGAGATTAAAAGAAATTATTGTAAAGAAAACAATATTCCACTTTTGGAGATTCCTTATACAGTAGATGCAGAGGGTATACCCAGTGAGTTGGAAATATTTATAGAGAAAGTCAAGAAAGGGAAATATTAGGAGGTGCAATATGCAGAGTATATGGAAGGACACCAAGAGACATTTAGGTCTACCTTTATCTTTCACCAGTTATATTATGGATGAGGAACGACTGTTTAGAAGAAGTGGTGTACTGGTAAGGAAAGAAGAGCAGATTCTGTTATACCATGTCCGTGATTTGGATGTAAGTGTATCTTTAGGTCAGAGAATCTTTGGGGTGGGTAGTATCAAGGTAGTCAGTGCCGATGCAACAACTCCGGAGTTGCTGATTGAGAATGTAAAGAGACCTTATGAGGTACGGGACCTTATTTATAAGTGTTCCGAAGAGGACAAAGCTAAGCGGAGAATGTCACGGATGGAAATGGTTGATGAGGTGGAGATGTAATGGTTGTGGTTTAAGGGCAAAGATCTTAAGTAGGAGGATTTTCCTCCTTTAAGATAAACTAAAGAAGAGAGGTAAGTGGTTGTATGTTTAATATGGTAAATGCTTGCTCAGGATCAGAGTATGTAGTAAGAAAAGAATTAACGGGGTTTTTCAAAAAGAATTTTGGGATGTTGCCGGAAGAGAGCTTTATGTGGGTTACATCACGAATGATTAATGGTGGAGAGGGTTTCACAGTAGGAACACCCTTTGTAGGGTATGTTTCTAAGTACTTTTTGGTAGAAAAAAACAATGGTAGACACCTGATTAATGATGTGGAGATGGCTCTGCTCTCTGAAAGCAAGATTTTGTTTGAAAAAGTAGAATCTTTAATCGGTAAAGAAGATATGAGCATTATCAAGTCTTATTATCTTGACAGAGAAGGTATTTCTGCTATCGTAGAGAGGACAGGCAAGACCTATGGGGTTATCAAAAAGATTTTTGGAGATTACCATAAGGCTTTTCATGATGTGGTTTCTGCTAAAGAAAAGGAATACCTTGATGTAGATGGTACATCAGTATTATCATTGAAGATTGGCTGGAAGCCGAAAAGTCTATTATGGAATGCGGGTATTCGTACTGTAGAAGACCTCAATACATGCTTTTATACGGGTTCTACAGATATAGGTAAAATTCTTAATAGTCATCAGTTGTATGTATTAAGCGACGCTCTGAAAAATTTGGAAACGGCTTAGTTATTCTGTAAACTACCTAATCTGTGTATATTAGGAAGCTGGGAGGTAGTTGTATTGAAGAATTTGACTTATTACGAGAAAAAGAACGCAATGTTCGGAGTTATACTCATGTCTGCATTGATTACTTTATATACGTTTTTCACAGAGAATTTTGCTCCTGCTAGAATCTTTAGGGTAATGTTCCCGGTGGTATGGGGAGTATATACTGTTATACTAATCATATCATTGTTTATGCAGAAGCGTCCTACGGTGGTATTTGTAAGTAATGATTGGGTTCTTAGGGCGGCTAACTTTTTATGCGTACTAGGTTTGGTGGTAGGGTACACGTTCTATGTTTATCCGGTTCCAAAGGTAAATTTACAGCAAACTTCATTCACTATCTATATCATATTCTTAATGTTCTTGTACATCTGGTCTGTGTTTCATGAGAAAAGTAGAAATAGGTTAGGGTATGAATCTATGGGTATGTATGGAGGTGCTAGTAGCTTCTCTGATTTAGATGACTTGCTAAATGAAAAGAAGACAGCGAAGAAATAGGGAGGAATAAGATATGGAGATGTGTTGCATATCTCAGGAAGAATTAAAAAATTTGGGTGATAAGTTTCTCCCAGTAAAGTCTTTAGATACGGTTGAGGATGTAGCTACTTTGGTAGAAGTATTTGAGATTGCTTTAACGGAGACTACATCTAGCTACATTGTAGATGTAGTAGGTGATCGAGAGAAGAACTATTTGTTTGTTGTATCTGATAGTCCTGTAGACACTTTTGATTTCTATGAGTTCATCAACTCAAGGTATACTGGAGATATTGTTGTAAACTGTATAAACGCTAAATTACTTTTTCCAAGAGGAAAAAGTAGGGGTATATTCAATGGAGACCTTGCTGATGAAGAGCAGGACGAAGAAGAGGCAACAGGGTACATGGATGAGGATGAACTGGAAGATATTGTCTCTGGAGAATCTCTTAGGTTGCTGTACCCGAAGCTGGGAGCTGAGCTAACAATTACACGGGAAGGTACTATCATAGGACGATCTTCCAAACAGTCAGATTATGTAATTCACGGAAACGGTAATATCTCTCGTAAACACTGTAAGGTTTACCGCTCTGGTAATTCCTATTTTGTGCATAACTATGAACCTCCGAATGGAACGTTTGTGGATGGCATACGGGTACAGTTCAACCAGGATCGTGAGATCTTTGAGGGAAATATTCTAATGTTGGCTGATGAGGAGTTCAGAGTAGTATAGTAGGAGGTGCATCGGTATGGTAGAGCGGTATGTTTATTGCGGCAACTTTGTAAGAAAAGATTTTGCTGGTAAGATTTTAAGTAATGCATACCAGATGAGTCAGGAGAGGGCTTTAAGAGATTTTGAACGTAGAGCTCATACCGCCTTTCGCATGAATAGAGGATTACGGATGTATACTGATATAGTTACCGGAATATCTTTAATGAAGTGTTAAGGAGGGATGGTAGCGTGGGATTGTATTATTTTATCCGTGGTCAGAGTGTAACGAGAGAGTATATGGCGATGTATCTGTCGCAGTGCTTCGGTGGAGATCCTTGGACGCTGATTCAGAGATATGAAGAAGACGCAATGGGGTATTTTTCAGCCTCCGGTGCAACAGCATACGAGGATGTTAGAATTGGTATTGCGATACTTAGAGCGTGGTAGTATAAAACCCGGTTTAGAGGTTTTCTGGACCGGGTATTTTTATGTTTGGAGGTAAGAAATGGGAGAAAGATAAACTGTTCGTTATAAGGAAATCTTCATGTCTAAGATTTATTATTTTAACTACATGAAACAATTGAATAAAATCATGAATATAGAGTTTCCTTACAAAAAATGAACAGCTACCACCAAGTCTTATTAGGTATCTTGCTAAAAGGTACACCACTTTATTTATAAGAACTTCTTTAAGGTTTGTAATATATGTATACTCTGGAAATAAAATCGTTTTAGACACTAAGCATCTTGCTGAGTATGCTACCTCTCTGCGTGAGTGTGAGGAAATATGTAAGTCTAGAAAAGAGAATCGTTTTTTGGCTCTAGAGTTTAAGAAATAGTCTATTGTACATCAGTATGTGATTAGGAAAATCCCCTCAGGTTCTGTGAATACCACTAAACTTGTATAGTTTAGTAATCGGAGGGAGTATGTTATGAAAATAGATTCATTAACCGATATAGGTGTAAGAAGAAAGGAGAACCAGGATAATTACTGGTCAGCCTTGTTAAAGGTGGACGGTGAAGATGCTGGTGTAATCTGTTTGTGTGATGGTATGGGTGGCTTAAATAATGGTGGTTTAGCTAGTAGGATTGTGGTCGAGTCTGTGCGAGACTATTTTAAAAGCAACATAGATTTTGACGGTTTAAGTACGGTATTACAGCATGCCAACAACACCATACATAGCATAGCTGTAGGAGAGGGTAGTAAAATGGGTACAACTTGTACGGTTCTGCTGTGTTATGGGGGTATCTACAGGATATTACATGTAGGCGACAGTCGGTGCTACTTACTGAGAGATCATAACTTTTCTGCTCTAACACAGGACCACTCGGCTCTTGCAAAATACAAGATTACAAAAGATAAAAATCCAGACCTGTACAAGAAGTATAAAAACTCTTTGACACGGTGTATAGGGGTTAAAGAGTTTGTGCAGACGGATTACATTGAGGGGGAATACCTACCAGGAGATACTTTCTTATGTTGTTCCGATGGTCTATGGCATTATTTTGATGACTATACCTATTCAGAGGAACAGTTATTCCAGTTACCTGAATTAATAAAGAAGTGTATTGATTCGGGAGAAACGGATAATATCACGGTAGGTTTACTAACAGTATAGGAGGGTAAGTAAAGGTTATGGAGAATCCATGCAAAAACTGTATGTTAATTCCGTATTATGCTTGTTTCTGTTATAAGAAAGCTAGGTACGATATGGAAAATAGGGTGATGAAAAAGGAGGAGAAAAATGGATTGGTTGACGATAGCAATATGTATTGTAATTGCGGTATTAGCTCTAAAGTTTCTTAAGATGGTGGGTAAGGTTATTTCCATTGTCGTATTAGTAATTGCTGTGTGCATCTTCTTAAATTCTGTATTTGGTATTAATGTAGTAGAGTTGGCGCAGGGTTATCTTGCAGGAATGTAGGTGCAGGGTAGTGAGAGCGGGAGCTTAGGTTCTTGCTCTCATTTTAATGTTTAGAAGTTTTCTACTATTAGAAATGCGAATAGGTAGGAGAGTGTTATGAGAAAACTTAAAAGAAGCGTCTTAGAGGTAGGTGCAAAGGTTTTAAATGGAAAATATGAGATACTAAAGCTTATACACTCTAAAGGAATGGCTAACGTGTATCTGGTTCAGGATAGTTCTTTGAATAAGCAATGGTGTATGAAGGAGATACGAAAATCAGAGCCGGGTAAACGTAATGTAGAGTATAGTAGTTTGCTTCAGGAAGCAAATATTATGAAAAGCCTTAACCATGCAAACATACCTAGAATTGTAACCATAGAAGAGGATGGTGATTCTCTTTTCATCATTATGGACTATGTTGATGGTATGAGTATTAAAGACTGGGTAATGAGTCGTAAGTCTGGGAATGGTCGTGTACCTCAGGATATAGCGATAACTTGGATGAAGCAGATATGTCAGGTAATGATGTATCTTCATAACCGTAAACGTCCAATACTGTATCGAGATATGAAGCCCGATAATGTTATGATCCAGAGTGATGGAAATATTAAGTTGCTGGATTTTGGTACTGCGATTGTCGTTAAAGAACCAGGTCAGCGGATAGATAGAGCTTTGGGTACTAAAGGGTATGCAGCACCGGAGCAGTCTAAACGGGGAAATGTTTGTGACCTAAGGTCAGATATTTACGGTATGGGTAAAACCTTTTATTACATGCTCACTGGTTTGAACCCGTCTCAGGTAGAGGAGTCTAAGCTACCTCAGATTAGGGATATAGATAGCAGTATTCCGGTAGGTATTGAGAGGATTGTAGATAAGTGTTGTGAAAAAGACCCCGATAAACGATATCAGAGTTGTGAAGAGTTGCTATATGCCTTACAGAATTATAATATTCTTGACTCTCAATATAGAAAGAAAATCCGGAGGAAAGTATATCTGGTAGGGGGTATGTTTATTACTTCCCTGTTTCTTATTGTAACTAGTCTAATACCGTTTAGTATGTATCGGAGTCAGCAGTTGAGGGAATACAACAATCTGCTAACAGTTGCTCAACAGACTGGTAGAAGTGATGATTATGTATCGGTGTTGAAAGCAAACCCAAGAAACATCGTACCATATTTGGGTCTGGTAGACTCCATGAAAGTAGATGGCGTATTTACAAAATCCGAAGAACAGGTATTATTAAACTACTTGAACCCAAACATCCAGACACTTCAAGATAGATCTGATTATGGTGAACTTGCTTATGAAATAGGTAAGCTGTATTGGTTGTACTATGAGGGTAGTTCGGTTGATGAGGGTATGATTACCTCTACGAAGTGGTTTAGTGATGCCATTGAAGATGGATATGAGTCAGATCTGGCTAATGTATATTATCAGTTGGGTTCATTCAAACGTAATATAGCAACATCCATTACGGAGTCCGAAGACCGAGGTATGTATAGCCAGTATTGGAACAACTTAATTACCGCTAAAGAACAGGATACAGGCGAGTTGGTAACCTTACAGTTAAATCTTTCAATAGCTAGTTGTATTTCTTCATATGCATATAACTTAAAAGAAGACGGTATCACTTATTCTGATATAACAAATCAGATAAACGAACTGAATGAGTTCGTAGATCAGTACACTCCTAGTATTGAGAAAGCTGAAAACTCATATAATGAGTTGGTAACTACATTGTCAACCTTGCAGGACAAGGTAAATACAATATATGGGGAGGGTAATTGATATGCTAAGGGATATTGGAATTATTATGTTGTGTGCCGGGGTGATATTACTTGCGATATCTCTGATACTTATATTTGTACTTAAGATACCTGAACTGCTGGACGAGTTGTCGGGTCGGAAGGCGAAACGTCAGATTAAACGTCTGAAGGAGTTAAATGTCGGAACGGGTAGTTTGGAAGGCATGGCTACAGATGATGTTTATATGGCTATATCTAGTGGTTCATTGGTGGCAGAGGAAATAAAGATTAAGCAAGAAAGCCAGGAAGAACTTTTAGACGAGGATGCAGCTACTGGTGATGTTCAAAACGAATCTCTTGAAAAGCCAGGTGTTGCTTCTGGAAGTCTCGTAAGTTCTAGCGAAGAAGATGATACTCCTGTGGCTAAGGTGATTGAAATATCCGATGTAGATGAGACTTCTAAGGGTGAGGAAGATCCTACTGGTTATATGGATGAGGACGAGGGTGTTACGTCCTATGTAGGTGACGGTGACGTAACGGGTATGCTGAATGATGTACAGGAGTATGTAAGCAATAAGAAGATCATCGAGATTGTCGAAGAGCAGACGAGTTTGATCTAGTATAGGAGGTTGTCTAATGAAAAAGAAATTGGCTAAGGCTGTAACAATTACGATGTCAGGCGTTGTGGCTGCTACATCCGTTCCAACTTCCACTCCGATTGTCATGGCTCAAGAAGTAGAGTCAGGAGTAGGCACAGAGGAGGGTACTGGTAGTGAAACTGGTGATACAGGAGGAACGGAAACTACAGAGCCTGTAGATGCGTCGTTGTCAGATCTGGGTGTCTTAGGTAATACATCTGGAAGTATGGTAAAATCTGGAGATGTTTATTACTCTAAAGATTTGGCAGTTTCCATTACAGCAGCCGGTATAACTGAAGGGGTTGTAGTAACTGGATTAGAGGTATTTACGGACAATGATGGTACGCTTATAAAGGTAGACGGCGGAGAGTTAAACGAACAGTTACCATCTTACACGGGTACTCTTAAGGTTAAGTTTTATCTTGAGAATGGGCAGGAGTTAGTAGATGATTTAGTCAACTACATACCTGCTTTGAGTGATGTAACAACATATGTTCGAGATACAGATGCTCCTGTTTTCGGTGATAAAGTGTTCTCTGGTAATATGGACCCGATAGATATCGAGGGTATCACTTATTATCAGGAAGACGGTCAGATCACTTGGAATCTGTCAGAGGCTGGTATCGGAATTGATGAGGCTTCATTAAAAGTATCAGGTATTGCATCTGATAAGGTAGTAGTATCTGGAAGCAGTGTAGTAATTGATACTACAGGTTTGGTAGATGGTGGAAATAAGGTTTCTGTAGAGATTGCAGACAAGCTTGGTAATACTTCATCAGCCGAATTAACTGTGTTCATGTATCGTGGAACGCCGAGTCTGGAATGTTCTGAGGTATTTGGAGACCTTTATACAAATACAGAAACGGGTATTTCTTATGTAGATTCCGAGGATGCTTCTATTAAGATCTCTATAACGGGCTGTAATGATATTCGTTATTCTCAGTTTAAGCTGTTAAGTGATAGTGAAGAATTAGAATCTTTTAGCAGAACAGAAGATGGTGCGGTAAAAGAGTTAACGATTCCTGCAGGAGAGACTAATTTAAGACTTCAGGTAACGGATGTGCTTGGTCAGACATCTGAAATTAGTATCTCTGATCTTACCAACGGTAGGGTAGGCAACCAGATTACAGTTGACGCAGAAAACCCTGCAATTGGCGAGAGTACCTTAGTAAACTCCAATACGGTAGTAGATGGAGAGAATACAGTAGCAATCGATGCAGCTGGGTATCTGGAAGTAGCAGTAGAAGATACAATATCTGGTATCCAGTCTGTAAGTGTTACTAAAGATGGTGAATCTGTAGCTTCTACATACGAAAATGGCAAAGTAAGAATAAACCTGTCAGACCTCTCTCAGGGCGAGAACGTGTTGAGTATTGAGGTTAAGGATAATGTAGGAAATACAGCCACGGGTACTATAGCCCAGTGGGTACTTACCAAGGTACCTGAGGTGACTGGTTCAGGTATTACTGATACTGTCGAGAAAGACAGTCGGTTATATACGAACGGTAACATGGAAGTATCTTTATCAGGTTTTGATGCATGGGGAGTCGCTTCAATATCTCTTGTAGGCGGTGTCGAGGAAGTTCCTTTTACTGAGGGTAAAGCTACAATCTCTGAGAGCGGTACTTATTCTGTTAAGGTAGTAGATATTGCTGGCAGAGAAAAGGTATATGCCTTGCAAGATTTGTTCGAGGTTGCTTCTAGCGAGGTAGTTTTCGATGTAGATGTCCCGGTAGTGGAGATGATAGAGTTTGACGGAACTCTTAGAGATGGTACTGATGGTGTTCAGTATCTTACTAAGGACGGTACATTTAAATTCACTATTCGAGATGATGGTGCTGGAGTTGATTGGAATTCGGTAAAATTACCTGAGGGTATCCAGTTTAACCATGAAGATGGTCAGGATTACTTCACAATCGACAGTACACAGTTCTCAAATAGTGAAGATATTTCTGTAGCTGTAGTAGTTGCGGACAGATTGGGTAACATCTCAAATACTTACTCTTATAATTTCTCCATACTGCGTGAAACCTCTGCAGTAGAGGGTGTATCTCATAGTAGGGTGGTAGTAAACGGTAATAAGGCGTATACTAATAAAGAAGTATCTGTGCAGATCAAGGTAAATCACGATGAGGTAACTTCTGTTGAGTTGCTTAGAGATGGGGTTGTAGCGGGTACGGTAGAGGACACCTTTACAATGAATGAGAGCGGAGTTTATGCAATAAGGGTTACAAACGTCTTAGGAGACGTTACTGATTACACTCTTGAGGACTTGTTTGACGATGGAAGTATTCTTTCTGCTATTGAGTTTGATACTGATGCCCCTGTAATTGGAAAAGTTCAGTTCACGGGTAGCAGTAGAGAATCAAATGGTGTAGTATACTATACCACAGACGGTACAGTTAGTCAGACATTATCTGATACGGGTGCTGGGGTAGATTTGGAGTCCGTAAGAGTTGCTGGACTGCCTAGTAACAGTTATTCAGTATCTGAAGAAGGTTTTAAGGTAGACACCTCTAAGTTACTAGAGGGTACTACATCTTATACGGTATCTGTAGAAGATGCTCTTGGAAATGTTAATAGCTATGAAGGAACCATTGTAATGTATCGGTCAGCTCCGGATGTAAACATTGACTCTGTACATGGAGAGTACTTTACAGATAGCGAAAAAGGTATAACCTATTTCGACAATACTTTAAATGTGTACTTGAATGTTACATCTCCGGAAAAGATCTCTCATCTTTACTTAGTAAACGAAGAGGGTGAAAGGGTAGATATTGAGTCCAACCATTTTGCTATCAGCGAAACTGGCGAGTACAGTATTGAGATTGTAGATCTCTTAGGTGATGTAGTAGAGTACTCATTAGAGGATTTGTACGAAGGTATCTACTCTGATATGCAGTTGGATACAGATCATCCTACAGTTTCCTCTAAAACTTTTGATGGTGATAGAGAGACGATTGGTGACCGTACTTACTACACTTCGAATGGTACGATTCGCATTGAGATTTCTGATTTTGGTAGTGGAGTAGCGGAGGATTCCTGGACGGTAAGGGGTATTGATTCCGAGTATGTGACTGTCGATGAAGACGGTTTAGGGGTAAGCATTAATACTGAAGGTCTGGTAGATGGTCTTTCAAACATTTCAATATCTGTAAGGGATAACTTAGGAAACTCCTTATCAGACACTACAGAGGTGTATATGTATAGAACAACCCCAGACATTGGCGGTAATGCTCATAGCAGTGTTATTTCTAAGGACGGTATTTCTTATACAACCTCAACAGTAAATGTACAGATTACTGGTTTCGATAGTGAAAAGGTAACTAAGATTGAGCTGTTAAAAGACGGCACAGTTATTGGTGAAGTAGAAGACGGTAAGTTCTCTATTGAAGAAACGGGTAACTACACAATCCAGGTTACTGATTTGCTTGGAGATATCCAGACCTATCGTATGGAGGACTTGTTCGACGATGGATTTACTTCTGAGGTAGAGTTTGATACGTTATCTCCTGAAATTGCCAGTCGGTCATTCAATGGTTCGACTAGGGTAGTAGATGGTAAGATTTATTACACTAGTGATGGAACTTTAACTTTGGGTGTAGAGGATGAGGGAGTTGGCATTTCTGGGGACTTCTATTCGGTATCAGGTATCAGTGGTGATGCTGTAAGTGTAGAAGAGTCAGATATTATGATTGACACCTCATATTTATCTGAGGGAGAGTCAACCATTAGAGTAAACATCAAAGACTCCTTAGGCAACACAAGAGAGTACAGTATTGAATTATACATGTTTAGAACAATACCTGAAGTAAGCGGTGGTACAGTATCTGGAAACTACCACACATCTGGAAGCAATACCTATATTGCAGACGATTTACAGTTTTCAATTAATGTGTCAGAGGTTGCTAAGGTTACAGCAGTAGAACTGTACAAGGATGGAGAGTCTGTATCTGGTATTACTAATAATACCTTTACGATTGGAGATTCCGGAAGATACTCAGTGGTGCTTACTGATATCTTAGGTGACAAACATGAGTATGCTCTTGAGGATTTGTACTCTGGTCTAGTATCCAATATCGTTTTAGATGTAGATGCTCCTGAAACTATTAGAGAAGATTTCTCTGGCGACAGCATAACAGTAGACGATCAGCTTTACTACATATCTGATGGAACCTATTCCATCAGGGTAGAAGATGCAGATAGTGGTTTAAATTCTGACACATGGAATATATCGGGTATTGATGCTCAGTATATCTCTTATTCGGATGATGGTTCTATTGTAAACATTGATACGACTGGATTAGTAGATGGAAATCGTACTATCTCTTATACAGTAAAGGATAACTTAGGTAACACATTAACGGGTAGTGTAAACCTGTTTATGCATAGAAGTTTTCCAAACATTGCTGGCGATAGACACTCCAATGTACTTGTCAGAGAGGGTAATATCTATATCAAGGATCCTATGGCGGTTAGTCTCTCGGGGTATGACAGCTATAAGGTAAAATCCATAGAGCTGTTAAAAGATGGAGAAGTTATAGAAGATATCTCAGAAACGGGTACATTTACAATTTCTGAATCTGGGGAGTATACAATACGGGTAAGAGACCTTATAGATGCGGTTAGAGACTACTCCTTAAGTGATTTGTTCAGTAACCTTGCTGATACAGTAGTTTTAGATACCAAGGCTCCTGCGATGAGTGGTAAGGACTTTACTGGTCAGGAAACTACAGTAGATGGGGTAGAGTACTACGTTTCTGATGGAAACCTTGTACTTACTTTCGCAGATGCTGACGCCGGAATCAACAGAGATTCATATAAAGTTTCCGGAGTACCTGAGGATGCTCTTACAGTCTCTGAAAATGGTAGTACAGTTACAATATCTACAGAGGATATTCCAGAGGGTAGCAGTACAATAGGAGTATCTGTAGAGGATAACTTAGGAACTGCGTTTGAAATCAACATTCCAGTATTCATGTTCCGGTATGCTCCGGAGATTAGTGGTGTAAGCCATAGTGATGTAAACTTAAAGGGTAGTTCCTCATACATCAATAGAAGCTTAGAAGTTGTTCTGGGTGACTGGGACAATTATAAGATTAAGACCATTGAACTCTATCGAAACGGTACATTGGCAGATGAAATTCAGGATGGTAGGTTTGCAGTGTCTTCACCTGGCGAGTACACTGTAAGAGTTGTTGATTTGGTAAACAATGCTAGGGTATATCGTCTGGAAGATCTGTTTGATGATATCACCTCAAACGTAGTTGTAGATACAGACAACCCTGAAGCTGTATTAACAGTAAATGGTGAAGACATAAACTCAGAAAGCTGGGTAACTGAGGATGGTATCTTACGAGTAGACCTGTCCGATGACATCGGTTTAAATAATGCTGTAGTTACCGTTAACGGTCAGACCTTTAGTAAAGAGTTCGATAATTCAATATCTGAATCTATAACGATAGACCTTGAGAACGATATTGAACGTCCTGAAAACGGTATATATCGAGTAGTAGTAAGTGTAACCGATACGGCTGGTAACACCTTAACAACGGATACAAGAACTATCAGAGCCGACTTTGACAATCCAGAGTTTATAAATCTCGGTGCTGATGGTTTCTTAGTAGAGGACGAAGAAACTGGAAAGGTTTATCTAAGAGGAACATTGGCTGTAACGGGTAGCACAAGTGATATTGGTTCTGGTGTAGAACGGGTAGAGCTTTTAAATAATGGTAATGTGGTAGCTTCTGGATTACCGTTAAATATCCTTTCATCTGGTAACTATTCTATTAGGGTAACTGATAGGGCTGGATTATCTACTGAGGTTCTTCTTCGGGACATCATGGGAACTGATAGTAACGATCTGATAGTAGATAACAATGCTCCTACGGTAGAACGCTCTAGTGGTTTCGAGGGGGATTTAGTATCGGAAGGTAATATCTGGTATGGTTCTGCTCCGGAACTGGTATATCATATCTTCGATGAAAATATTAAGTCCGTACAGATTACTGTTAATGGTGATGTTGTAGTAGACAGCGTATCCAGAGACGGTACATACAGAATTAACACATCTGAATATGAGGGAAATGTAGAAGTACATGTAAAGACTGTAGATAGGGTAGGAAATGCTACTGAAGACACTTTTGTTTATAAGGCTGACTTTACAGCTCCTGCTAGTGTAAGTGGCGTAATAGATAAGAGTTATCTTAGCAAGTCCGGTGTAATCTTCTTCCAGGAGACACCATCTGTGAATGTATCAGCGGTTGATTCTGGTGTAGGTATAGCAGAATATAGACTGTCAGGTAGTCGGGTAGATGCAAATACTACAGGTCAGTTTGAATTGGGTACTGGAAGCTACAGTATCGAGATTGTTGATAGGTTAGGTCACTCTACAGGGGTAATTCCTGTTGGTAATCTGTTAGGGCTTGATTCTAATACCTTTATTGTGGATGGTGCAGCTCCTGAAATCAGTGCTACAAAGCCTGAAAGTCCATACGAGAAATGGTATGGAGAGGATATTTCATATTCAATTACTTTGAGAGACAATGTAGGTCTTGATAGAGCAGAGGTATCTATCAACGGTCAGAACGTAGAAACCTATACAACAACAGAAACTGACACGCAGGAGACAGTTTTAACTGTAAATACTTCTGATGTACCGGTAAGCTCAAATGGTATGTATCAGATACAAGTAGCTGTTGTAGATAATGCAGGCAATCGTAGTGACTGGTCAGATATTGTATATATTGATAGGGATGCTCCTGTAGTAGATAGGTTTATCTTTACTGGAGATGGTTCTGTAGAGGGTGTTGAATCCAATGGAAGCAATCGGTATGGTTTCTTCTTTAATGGAGGAGCTACCTGTGAAATTAGGGTATCCGATGGAGATGTTTCTTCTGGTTTAAATCAGCTTGTGGTGACTTTGGAATCTACATCTGGTTCTGTAAGCACTCAGACGGTGGATATTTCTGCTGGAGTAGCTAGAGTGTCTATTCCATCAAACTTCAAAGGCTTTGTATCAGCTTACGCAATTGATAGGGTAGGTCATCAGGGTGCTGAGAATCATCCGGATGGCGTGGTAACAGAAGATGCTAATTATCATATGAATTCCTTATCTTTGGATATTCAGTTGCCTGAAACGCAGTATCAGGATACTGCTGGTAACCCATTGTATAGTGCGGATATGAGTGCGACAGCTACGATTGGTTGTAAGATGTCTGGTATTCGAAATATTGAGTGGGGTATTGGCGGGAATACATTAGGATCGGTTGCTGTAAGTGAGAACGGTACGGTATCTGGAGATTCTGCTTCAGTTACTTCAACAGATCGAAACCTTGTATTAAGCTTAAATAAGACTCTGTCTATGCAGGGTAATGCGAACGGTTTGGAACTCTGGGTAAGAGTTACTGATAGAACGGGTCATACTTCTGAGACAAGTAGAATCTTTAGTATTGATAAGGATGCTCCCCAGATTTCAGTATCGTATGATAATACAGAAGAGGATACTTATTATTCCGGAACCAGAACTGCAACTATCACGGTTCAGGAGAGAAACTTCGATCCTAGTCAGTTTGTAGTAAGTGGTCAGTCTGGTTCTCTGGGAAGCTGGTCTAATAATGGCGAAACATGGACAAACACTATTACATTCTCTGAGGATGGTGATTATCAGTTCAGCTTAAGCTGTACTGATAGGGCTGGTAACGAGTCAGCAGTTTATAGTAGCGATAGTTTCACAATAGATAAGACTGCCCCAGTAATGTCTGTAAGCTGGAACAATGACAATCCATCCAATGGAGATTTCTTCAACTCTACTCGAATTGCTACAGTTACGGTAGTAGAACACAACTTTGATCCGTCAAGATTTGTTCTGACTGGAGATGGAGCTATTAGCGGATGGTCTAATAATGGGGATACTCATGTAGCAACAGTAGAGTTCTCTGAGGATGGTCAGTATCAGTTCTCATTAACCGGAGAAGATTTAGCTGGTAATGCATCTGATGGTTTTGAGTCTGGGGTATTCAATATCGATGCTACAATGCCTGTTCTGGAAGTAACTGGTGTAGAAAATAGTGTATCTTATAAGGAAGACGTAGGATTCTCGGTATCAATGTCTGATGCGAATATTGATATGAGTAGAACTTCCGTAAGTTTGACGGGTAGAAAGAATGGCGCTATTAGGGTAAATGGTACTTTGAACGAACAGACCGGCGAGTATGAATTTACATCATTCCCACGGGAAGAGATGTATGACGATATCTATACCTTAACAGCTGTAGTAGTGGATAGAGCTGGTAATACAGTTGAAAGAGAAATTACATTCTCTGTAAACAGATTCGGTTCAAAGTATACGTTCATGGATCCAAGTATCTTAGGAACTTACTTGAGCGAGGCTCAGGATGTAGTAATTACCGAGTCCAATGTAGACCGTTTGGATACAAATGCAGCTAGGGTAGTAGTAATTAAGGATGGTGCTGACTACCCAGTAGATGAGCAGTATATCCATATTGATGAAGTTGAAGGCGAGGATGGTAAGTACACTTACACTTATCGCATAGATAAGGAAGCCTTTAAAGAGGATGGTGCATACTTAGTTCAGATTTACTCCCATGCAGTAGAGGGTACAGATTACAATAGTTTGTCCCAGGAATATGCATTCATATTAGATATCACTGCACCAGAGGTAATTGTGTCTGGTGTGGAATCAGGTCAGACATATCGTGACTATGAGAGAACGGTAACGATTGATGTACGAGACCTCTCAGGGGTACAGGAAATAACTGCTGAGTTGAATGGCGAGAATGTACCTTTGAATAGAGCAAATGGTGTATACTCCTTTACAATCCAGGAGAGTGCTGAATCACAATCTTTAGTAGTAAGGGTAGTCGATATGGCTGGTAATGAGTCAGTGGTTACTGTAGAAGACTTTGTACTTTCATCTGAATCAACTGTTTATCTGATGAATCAGTCATGGTTCCGTTGGGGACTTGGTGCGGTAACAGCTTTCTTAGCAGCAATCATTGCTTTGATTATCAAGAATAGACGTGCAGCTAAGAAAGACGAGGAAGAGTTCTCTAAGAAGTACTCCGAACTGTATAAAACAAGTTCTGGTTCTGCAAGTGCTAGTGGAACCTCATCTACTGGTGGTAAAGATTTGGTAGGTGATTTGGATAGCACTGAAGAGGCTACTACAGATATCGTCGAAGAAAAAGATGAAGTAACGGATCTTGATAGTAGTTCAGAAGACCAGAATAAGTAATTTGTAAAAGTTTTGGAATATCTATAAGTTATGAAACTAGGCTTTTCGGAGCCTAGTTTCTCTTTATAGAAAAATATATGAGAAAGGTTGATAATTTTTAAGAATTTAGGTGTATTTTTGTGGTTGAGTTACGGTTGGTGTCTGTATTTTTAGTCCTTACATATAATTAATATAAGAAGCTTTTTTGTTGTTTGTTGTCGGAACGTGTTGAAGTTTTTATGTAAATATATTATATTAGTAGTATGGAGTATTATTTTTATAGAAAGTAGGTGGGTACTATTGAGAAGTAAGAAGGTAGCTTTAGGAGTAGCTTTAGGAGTTGGGGTAGTAGGTTTGTGTGCAGGCTCTGTATACGGGTACAGTAGGTTGAGAACTGATTATCGAGAGTACATTCCTAGTTATATTACTTTAGAGTATGGTGAGGATCCTGTTGAGGTATTAGGCGAGAATCTTGCTGGTGCTATAAAGTTCGATTACAAGGAGCAAGATGGTAGTAAATTCCCTAAACCTGGTATGTATGTGGGTAATCTCGGAGGAAAGAATATTACTGTCAGCGTTAAAGATACTACTGCTCCTAGAATAGATTATCCTGAAAGTGTGTGGTTGGTATCTGGTGAGGGTTCGAAGGATGCTATTCTGGCTGAATGTTCTATTACAGATTATAGTTCTATCTCTTCAGTGGTTAATGGCTCTGTAGATTTTAGTACGGAGGGGGTATATAGTGTTGTAGTAAGTGCTAGTGACGATGCTGGCAACACTGTCAATACTGGGTTAATCAGGGTAAATATTGTATCTGATGCTTCTCAGATACAGGAGTCCTCTAAAGAGAAATCTACAATCTCTAACGATAGGGAGTCTGTTTTAAATGATGCTGTAGGTAGTCTGTACGGAGATGTGGGTAGTAGTGCAGAAGCTGAGGATGCAAATACAAATTCTTCAGAGGCTCATTATGATTCACTAGTAATCCCATCAGTAGGCATAGATACAGATGTAGCTATTGGCGGAGACCAGAGTTCTATTGATGCTAACGATGTATGTTTATTTCCGCAATTCAATACTCCGGGTAATGGTTCTCCAATCTTATTAGGAGGTCATAACACCAAGAGTTTTTCTTCTTTGAATAGTATTGCTGTCGGTGATACTATTTCTTTATGGTGGGAAGGAACTGAGTATACTTATCAGGTAGAATATAGTAGTCTTTGTATTACATCTGGATCAGATCTTACGGATACCGAGACAGGAGAAAATGTTTTAGAGGAAACGGGCAGAGAGGTATTGCAGATGTATACCTGTTATGGAGAGGATGATGAGCGATGGGTGGTAAAAGCGATTCCGGTGGAACAGTAGAAAAGTATTGTGTAGAAATAGTGAGTTGGGGTATATGCCAGGTCTTTGTAAAGCAATCTGAGGGAGCTAACCGTAAGACTATTAGGGTATTCGGAGATAATAGAGTGTTACTCCATTCCTCATACGTAACTTACGAAGACGATAAGTTTTATTATGTAAACGATGTAAAAATACCAAAGCCCTCTGGAATGTAAAAGTCGAAAGTTGTCGGGAAATAGTTTTTTGTTTTGCATACTTATTGTAAACCTTCAGATATTATGGTATACTGTATGTATACAAAATCAAATCTATGGAGGTTATTTGAAATGAAGTATAGTGAAATGAAGGTAAGAATTACAGGTATCTCTCCGTTGTTGGGGTCTATTAGTCTGGACAAGGAAGTGGCTACAAACTTTATTGCCAGCAAGACCAAAACTGAGGAAGAAAAAGCAAGAGCACTGGAGGATATGAAGGATCTTCCGGAGGATGAGGTTCTCGAGAAAGAAACCACAGGTTTCTACAGAGATGCTAACATGTGTCCAATCATCAAAGATTACCAGATCAAGGGATTTTTCAAGGGTGCGGCAAAGGCTCTGAAAGATCAGCTGAAGATTGCAGCCTATACAACTAAGATCGACAACTTTGTATTTATTGTAGAGAGAAACATTCCTCTTATGAGAGACGGTGTGCAGATTTCTGGTATAGATGGCGTAACAGAAAGACCTCTGCGTTGCGAGACTATGCAGGGACCTCGTGTTGCTCTGGCTCGGTCTGAGAGAATTGACGAGGGTTGGTCTGCTGAGTTTACGGTTCGTGTAGTAGAGAATGCGGGTACTGCAAAGTCGACTGCCATTACTCTGGACACCATTAGAGAACTGCTCAACTACGGCGAGCTGAAGGGTCTGCTTCAGTGGAGAAATGCAGGGTACGGCTCTTTTACATACGAGGAAGTAGAGTAATCTCTTAGGCTTTCACAATAAGATAGGTTATTCTAAGGGCGGTGCTAAAGGCTAACACCGCCCTTAGTTTTAAATAAGATAGAATGGACTGATGATATGTGTAGTGTACTGTATGAAGAATTAGATGAAACGTTAGAAACTCCCCTCCAGGACGATATCACAGACGATCTGGGAATGGATTTATCTTTGGATTTAGAGGAAGAGGGGTCTTCTGTAGACGAAATAGACATAGATAATGATTTACAGAAGGCTATTGTCGATAGATCATTGTCTGACTCTGTTAAGAGTTATTTATTTGAGATTGGAAGATATCCACTGCTGTCTTCTGAGGAGGAGCAGGAGTTGTTTTATAAATATGCAGAGACGGGTAGCCCAGAGGTACGTGAGAAGATTATTACTCACAACTTAAAGCTTGTTGTAAGCGTTGCAAAGAAGTATACAGGTATTGGTATGCCATTACTAGACCTTATACAAGAGGGTAATATAGGTCTAATGAAGGCAGTTGAGATGTTTGATGTAGAAAAAGGGTATAAGTTCTCTACATACGCCACATGGTGGATAAAACAAGCTGTTACCCGGTCTATATCAGATAAGAGTAGATCTATCCGGATACCAGTACATATGAATGAAAAGATTTACCATATTAAAAAATTCACGAGGGAGTATTTTGACGAGCATGGTAAAATCCCTCCAGACGAAGAGATATGCAGGGTATGTGAGATTACTCCAGAATCTTTGAATAGTGTTAAGCTTATGCAGAATGATACCGTAAGCCTTGATACAAAGTTAAACGATGAAGATGATACCACTCTAGGGGACTTTCTACCGGACGATTCAACATCTGTAGAAGATACTGTAATGAGTAATGAACTTAGTCTCGAGATACGAAAAGCTATGGATACTGTATTGACGGATAAGGAAAGAGAGATTCTGATGATGAGGTATGGTTTGGATGGTAGTGGTCAGTTCCGAACCTTAGAGTATTGTGGCGAAAAATTCGGGGTAACTCGTGAGAGAATACGTCAAATTGAGGCTAAGGCTCTACGAAAAATGCGTAAGTCAAGGGGTTCAAGAAATATTAGAGATTTTGTAGATGTTCATTGATTGCTATATACTTATTGTATAAAATATGGTATACTTTAAGTATCTTATCTAGGAGGTACAAAGGATGAAAAAGTCTGTTTCACAAATAATGGTTGAGAGAATTCTTGAAGATATAGACAAAACAAATTTATTGCCATGGCAGAGAACCTATTCTGTGTATTATTCTTTTAACTACTTCAATTATAATGTATACCATGGGATTAACCGGTTGCTTTTACCTCCGGGAGAATACATAACAGTTAATCAGATACAGGAGTACAACAAAAAGAATAACGTATTCTACAAATACAAGAAGGGTATTCGCTTTTATCCTGTATTGTATCACAATGTACAGAGATATGAACAGTCTAGAGAAGAAGTAGTAAGACTGTTCCCAGATGTTGACTGGGATAGAATCGATTCCGTACCTGAATGCTTTATAGGAGCATCTTCATCGGGGTATTATTACACGAAAACTACTTTGGATAATGGAAAATCTGTATATATGAAGTCCAGATCGTTTTCTAGGTACACTATGGCAGCCGAGCGTCAGTATTTTGAAAATGAAAATGGTGAGGAACTTCCATCAAGGGTAGCTAGTGGGGTAGTAGTTCTGGAAAATGCGAAAGCCGATGAGACAATCTTAAATTACATCAAGAGGTCTGGCGTAAAGATGGAGAAAACAATCGGGTATCCGGTGTATGATGTAGGTCAGGACACTGTAAGGTGTAATATTACTCCTACATCCTCTGCAGATTATTATTGTAATCTGTTTCATGAGATTGCTCACAGTACAATGAAACGTTTGGGTAGGAAGCTTGACTATGATTCGGAGGAGTGTGTGGCTGAGATTTGTGCTGGTTTTTGTTGTGCGGAGTGTGGAATTCAGGAATATTCTACAGCAAACTCCCGGCAGTACGAAAATTCTCTGTCATACATACAGGCATACCGTAAGAGAATAGAAGATTGGGGAACAAAATTCCTCGGAATCGTAGGAGAAGCTGATAAGGCGTTCAAGTATATTATGGGATATGAGTAAGGAGTGGTACAAATGAGAGAAATTGTAGTAATGACAGGATTGATTGTTTTTCTTTTTGTGGGAGTAATTGATTACCTTTTGTGTGGGGGTAGTAGTGCTGGTGATGAAGAAGAGGAATGGGAATGTGAAGAGCAGGAACAGTTCCTGAGAGAGTATCTGGAGAGGGAAAAGAAAAAGGAAAGTTAAAGAAGAAAGTAAGGTCAGTAGGGTATCGAAACTACTGACCTTATTTTATGTGGAGAATATTAGATATGAGAAAGAAAATTTTAGAAATAACAAGTATATTAGGTAGAAGTCTAAAAGGAAAAATTAGATATATAATTCTAGTATTGCTAGGATTAGTCTGTTATTTTGGGTGGAAATATCTAGAAGCCAATGTATTCATAGAGATACCCGAAGTGGTAGAAGAGTACTGCAATAATAAATACGGTGGAGAATTTCAATGGGTAGAGTTCGATTTAGAAGAATCTGGGACAATGTCTAAGATGTCTATTGTTTCTGATGGGGAAGTTTCTTTTCATGTAAATAGGTATTATACAACAGAAGATGAACTATGCTACACAGATGACTATTATTCTCACAAGTACCAGGAGGAGTTGAATTCTGAAATAGCTTCTGTTCTTCCAGATGGTTCTACAGGTTCTATTCTAGTCGAAGAAACGACAATAGGGGATGTAGAAAAAGATAGTATTAGCGTAGGTGATTTGTTGGAAGCAGAGGATACTACTTTAGTAATGTCTGTAAATACAGATCATCTTTGGAATTTAGAGGAAGCAGAAAGCTTTGCAGGGTGTTTCCCTTGTAGGATTAGTGTATTTTTGTATACTAATGACGAAACCTCTCATTTCATTTCTACAGGTGAAAAGGTAGTGTTTAGGTAAGGAGCGTGAGAAAAGTTGAAAAGGGTGCAGGTTGTAGCATTGCTGTTAGCAATGGGTATTGGTTTTTCTTCAACAGTACCAGCAATGGCTGCAGAGACAGATGTTTCAAAGATGGCTTTTATGTCATGTAGCAAAGGAGATAGATTAGATATAACTCTCGATAAGGTAGATGTAGAGTGGTCAAGTTCTGATGCTAATATTGCTACTGTAGGTGATGACGGTGTAATAACTATAAACGCAGAGGGTACATGCGATCTTGTAAACCCAGACACTTGTTTCACTGTAAAAGTTAACTCATCTGGAGAAACATCTTCAACAGGGGTATTAGAGTTAGATTATACGGTAAATTCAGAAGAATTAAAATCAGTTGTTAAGAAGGACAGTACAGTTAGTGTTCAGACGGTTGAAGTAAACTCCACAGTACAGGTAGATGAGAACGATGTACCATCAGGGTTTGCCCAGACATCTGCGAGTGAGGGTTCAAATTCCGTAGTAGTAAATGACCCCTCCAATTCAAACATAGTAGAAAAGGTCGATGCTACTCCAGAAAATGGTGGTATCTTTACAACAGAAGATGTAGCTGGTAATACAGTAGTAGTAAAAGTCCTTGATCCAAAGATAAGTCAGTATGCATACTATGGGTCGGTAGGTAATACTATTAATGTAAAGGTTTCAGAATCAGCTTCCGGTTCAGTTACATATGCTTCAGAAAATACAGATATTGCTACAGTAGATGAGAGCGGTTTGGTAACCCTAGTAGGAGAGGGTGAGGCAATAGTAACTGTAAGTACGGGTACAAACGATCTGAAATGTAAGATTGTTTCTGTTAAACCTATGGTAGATACATCGGATGTTATTTTAAAAGAAGATGAAAAGGGCAAGATTGAAGTTAAGAACAACTTTGCAAATCTTCCTATCAGCTATGAGTTGGTAAGTGGAGAGGGTGAAGTTTCTGATACTGGAGAGGTAACGGTAGATTCCGGAACAGTTGTAATACGGGTAATGGTTGGTGACTTTGCTTATGAGAAGAAATTCTCTTTAAGACCAACATATTACTATGCAAACCCAGCAAATCCAATCGGATTGGCAACGGATGCTTCTCATGCTCAGTATTGGGAGGCTATGCAGCCATTTATTCAGGAATGTTTGGGATTACCTTATGTATGGGGTGGTTCTTCACCTGCAGATGGCGGTATGGATTGTTCTGGATATGTAAGTTATGTACTTAGCAATGTAGG